>JAESFW010000066.1_pt1 | contig 270324 bp, 305 predicted proteins | sample 9269481 | NCBI WGS metagenome assembly JAESFW01 (sample SAMN14515350, study PRJNA621654) | algae metagenome | isolation source: Lyngbya sp. HA4199-MV5 and co-occurring heterotrophs from soil with... | place: USA: Ahupuaa O Kahana State Park, Hawaii | collected 2009-07-21 | reverse complement strand
CCGTGGCCGACGCCCTGGTCGCCCGCGGCGTCAACTCCGGCGTCCTGCGCGTCGACGCCCGCGGCGAGCGCGACCTGGCCCGCGCCACGGCCGACGGCGTGCGCGAGCCGCTGAACCGCCGCGCCACCATCGACATCAACTTCTAAGCCCAAGCTCAGAAGCCAGGTCGAAACACCAAGCAGGGGCCCGCCGGATCACTCCGGCGGGCCCTTCGCTTTTGTGGGACTTGCGGGTTTGGGGATTGCGGGTCGCGCGAGGCCGGGCGGCACGGCGGGCGTCGGTCAGACCTCGAGCCGGCCCCGGTCCTGGAGGGCCGCCACGATCCGTTCGGCCGCCTGGTCCGGCGTCTCCACGTCGGCGCGGACATGGATCTCGGGCGCCTCGGGACGCTCGTAGGGGCTGTCGATGCCGGTGAAGTTGGCCAGCCGACCCTCCCGCGCCTTTCGGTAGAGCCCCTTCACGTCGCGCGCCTCGGCCACGTCCAAGGGCACGTCGACGAAGACCTCGAGGAACCGCCCCTCCCCCATCAGGTCGCGCGCCATGCGACGCTCGGAGGCGAAGGGAGAGATCAGCGACACCAGCACGATCAGGCCGGCGTCGGCCATCAGGCGGGCGGCCTCGGCGGCGCGGCGGATGTTCTCCACCCGGTCGGCGTCGGTGAAGCCCAGATCGCGCGTCAGGCCGTGCCGCAGATTGTCGCCGTCGATCAGATAGGTGTGCCGCCCCAGGGCGTGCAGGCGGCGCTCGACCGCGTCGGCGATCGTCGACTTGCCGGCGCCGGACAGGCCGGTGAACCACAGCGCCGTCGGCTTCTGCCCCTTGGCGGCGGCGCGGGCGGCGGCGTCGACGGTCAGGGCCTGGCGATGGACGTTGTGGGCGCGGCGCAGGGCGAAGCGGATCATGCCCGCGCCGACGGTGTCCAGGCTGGTCCGGTCGGTCAGGATGAAGCCGCCCAGCGTCCGGTCCTCGGCATAGGGGGCGAAGGCGATCTCGGCGCCCAGCGACAGGTTGCAGACCCCGATCTCGTTCAGCTCCAGCGTCTTGGCCGCCAGAGGGGCGAGATCCTCGACCGAGACGCGGCGTCTGATCTCGGTGATCTGGGCCGAGACCGTGCGGGCCCCGATCTTCAGGTCGTAGACGCGGCCGGGCAGCATGGGCTCTTCGCCCATCCAGACCAGATCGATTTCGAACTGGTCGGCGACCTCCAGAGGGGAGTCGGCGGCGACGATCAGATCGCCGCGCGCCACGTCGACGGGGCGGTCGAGGCGGATCGAGCCGGTCAGGCCGGCGCCGACCTCATCCGCCGGGCCGTCGGCGCTCAGCACTTCGGCGACCGTGGCAAGTCGGCCCGAGGGCTGGATGCGCACGGCGTCGCCGGTGCGGATGCGGCCGGACGCGACCTTGCCCGCATAGGCCCGGTCCAGCCCGTCGCGGCTCACCCACTGAACGGGCATGCGGAACGGGCGGTCCGACGCGGTTTCGACGGACGCCGCCTCCAGACGTGCGATCAGCGGGAGCCCTTCGACCCAGGCCGCATCCGCCGGACGCGCCACGTTCTCGCCGGTCAGGCCGGACACAGGCACGACCTGGACCTCGTCCAGGTCCAGAGCCGCCGCGAAGGCCCGCGCCTCTTCCGCCAGTTCGTCGAACCGGCCCCGGTCCCAGGCCATGGCGTCCATCTTGGTGACGACGAAGACGACCGTGGGCACGCGGGTCAGGGCGGCGATCAGGGCGTGGCGGCGGGTCTGGGCGGTCATGCCCCGCACGGCGTCGATCAGGACCAGGGCGACGTCGGCCTGGCTGGCGCCGGTGACCATGTTGCGCGTGTACTGCTCGTGCCCCGGGGCGTCGATCAGGTGGAAGTCGCGACGCGGCGTGGACAGGTAGCGGTGGGCCACGTCGATGGTGATGCCCTGTTCCTTTTCCGCCATCAGGCCGTCGACCAGGGACGCGAAGTCGATCACGCCGTCGGGGCCTGTGGCGGTGGCCGCGACGTCGTCGGGCACGGCGCCGAGATCGTGCATCAGCCGGCCCATCAGGGTCGACTTGCCGTCGTCGACGGAGCCGCAGGTCAGGACGCGGAGGCGGTCGCCGGGCGCGCGGGCCATCAGAAGTAGCCCTCCTGCTTCTTGCGCTCCATGGAGCCGGGCCGATCCTTGTCGATCAGGCGGCCGGCGCGTTCGGAGGTGCGGGCGCCGCGCGCCTCGGCGGCGACGGCTTCAAGCGTGTCGGCGTCGCTTTCGACGGCGGCGGTCAGAGGCCAGCAGCCCAGGGTGCGGAAGCGCACGCGGCGCACCGCCGGCGTCTCGCCGGGCAGGAAGCGCATGCGGTCGTCGTCGACCATCAGCAGCTTGCCGTCGCGGACGACGGTCGGCCGCGGGGCGGCGAGGTACAGCGGCACGACGGGGATGGATTCGGCCACGACGTAGTCCCAGACGTCGGCCTCGGTCCAGTTCGACAGGGGGAAGACCCGCAGGGTCTCACCCGGCTTCAGGCGGGCGTTGTAAAGATCCCAGAGTTCCGGCCGCTGCCGGCGCGGGTCCCAGCCGTGGCCGGGGGTGCGGACGGAGAAGACCCGTTCCTTGGCGCGGCTGGCGTCCTCATCCCTGCGGGCGCCGCCGAAGGCCGCGTCGAAGCCGCCGGCGTCCAGCGCCTGCTTCAGCCCCTGCGTCTTCCACAGGTCGGTGTGCGCCGACGAGCCGTGATCGAAGGGGTTGACGCCCCTCGCCTCGGCCTCCGGATTGCGGTGGACGATCAGGTTCAGGTCCGGATCGGCCGCCACCCGGTCGCGCAGCGCATACATGTCCCGGAACTTCCACGTCGTGTCGACGTGCAGCAAGGGGAAAGGCAGGGGGCCGGGACCGAAGGCCTTCTTCGCCAGATGCAGCAGGACGGCCGAGTCCTTGCCGATCGAATAGAGCAGGACCGGCCGCGCGCATTCGGCCGCCGTCTCGCGCAGGATGTGCAGGCTTTCGGCCTCCAGCGCCCGCAGCAGGGGCGACGGGGCGCGCACGGGCGTCGTCATGGGGTCTGGGTGGCATTCCCCGGGTCGCGCGGCAAGGGGGCCCGCTCAGTGGGACGTCAGGATGACCTGCGGCTGGGCCTGGACCGAGCGGTCGTCACGGACGGCGGAGCCGATCTGGATGACCAGGGTCGCGGCGACGACGGCGCTGACCACGGCGACCAGGGTCAGCCGCGCGCCTTCGATCCACCCCTTGTCGTCCCCGTTCACGCGAATGCCGCCTCGATTCCACGCCTGTCAGGCGCAGACAGCATGCGGGACGGCGGGCCGCAAGCCTTGCATCACGGCGATCGACGAAAAACCGGCCGGAGCGGGCCCCGACCGGTCGTTTCGTCGGATTTTCAGTCGGATCAGCCCGTGAAGGGGCGGATCAGGATCTCGACGCGGCGGTTCTGAGCCTTGCCCTCGGCCGTGGCGTTGGAGGCGACCGGCTGGCTCTCGCCGCGGCCCTCGACGTACATGCGGGCCGGCAGGACGCCGCGGTCGATCAGATAGCGGGCCACGTTCGAGGCGCGGCGCTGCGACAGGTCGAGGTTGTAGGCGTCCGCGCCGTCGGAATCGGCGTGACCGACGATGTCGATGGTGGAGCGGTCGTACTGCTGGAGCACGCCGGCGACGTCGTCGAGCACCGCGTAGAAGTTGCGGTTCACCGCGTCCTGGTTCGTGCCGAAGGTCACGTCGGACGGCATGCGCAGCACCAGGACGTCGCCCTGACGGACCACGCCGACGCCGGTGCCCGAGAGCTCCTCGCGCATGGCCTGTTCCTGGCGGTCCATGTACTGGCCGACCGCCGCGCCGGCCAGGGCGCCGACGCCCGCGCCGATCAGGGCGTTCTTGCGGCCCTGTTCGCTGTTGGAGGTGTTGGTCAGATAGCCGACCAGGGCGCCGCCCAGCGCGCCGACGATGGCGCCGGTGCCGGTGTTGTTGCGGTCGGGGGTCGAGCTGTAGGGGTCCATGGTGGTGCAGGCCCCGGCGCCCAGGGCCAGGATGCAGACGCCGGTGAGGAAGATCTTGGAGCGCATGGGGCACGCCTTTCGTGGTTGAGCCGGTATGGCCGCTGAACGCCCCCTTATGGTGAAGGTTCCCCTGTATCCAGAATGAACGCCGGTCGCGGGAATGCGACAGGCGGACGTTTGCGGGTCGGGGGCGAGGGGCGTAGGACGTCCGCGACGCTCACTTCCAGGATCCGTGCCCGTGCCCGACTCCGCCAGCCCCGCCCCCGGCATCCGTCCCGTCTCCATGACCGGGCATGACGCCGACTTCGACGCCTTCGCCCGCGATCTGGGCGCCTCGTTCGAGCGCTACGGCTTCGCCGTGGTGTCGGATCATGGGCTGGACGCCGACCTGATCGAGGCGGCGGTGACGGACGCCAAGGCCTTCTTCGCCCTGCCGGAAGACGTGAAGCGCCAGTATCACCGGCCGGGCACCGGCGGCGCGCGCGGCCTGACGCCGTTCGGCGTCGAGGCGGCCAAGGACGCCAAGGCGGCGGACCTGAAGGAGTTCTGGCACACCGGGCGCGAGCTGCCGGAAGGCCACGCCTACACGGCCACCATGCCGCAAAACCTGTGGCCGACGGAGGTCGAGGGGTTCCGCGAGCACGTCTACGGCATGTACGAGGCGCTGGACGCGCTGGGGCGTAAGCTGTTGCGGGCGATCGCGCGGCATCTGGGGCTGGCCGACGATTATTTCGACGACAAGGTTCAGCTGGGCAACTCGGTCCTGCGGCTGCTGCACTATCCGCCGGTGCCGGCCGACGCGCCTGGCGTGCGGGCGGGCGCGCACGAGGACATCAACGTCATCACCCTGCTGCTGGGGGCCGAGGAGGCCGGGCTGCAGCTGAAGGAGAAGGACGGCAGCTGGCTGGACGTGGCCCCGCCGCCGGGCGCCCTGGTGGTCAACATCGGCGACATGCTGCAGCGGCTGACCAACCACGTGCTTCCGTCGACGACGCACCGCGTGGTCAATCCGGCGCCGGCGCGGCGCGGCTTCGCGCGCTATTCCACGCCCTTCTTCCTGCACTTCAACCCGGACTTCCGGATCGAGACCCTGCCGTCCACGGTCACGCCCGAGACCCCCGACCGCTATGCCGGCAAGGCGATCACGGCCGACGACTATCTGGCCGAGCGCCTGCGCGAGATCCGGCTGCTTTAGGCCTCACTTCGAGATGCGCAGGCGCATGATGTCGCGGCCGATGGCGGCGAAGGCGTCGGACAAGGCCGTGCCGGAGCTGGCCATATGCACGTGGTTGCTGGAGGAGGCGCATTGGTTCACCATCGTGCGCGCCCGCTCGTCGTCGACCACCTGGAAACCCACCGTATAGACGACCACCCCGGCTGACTTCATCGCCGCGCACAGCGCCAAAGTTTGGTCGAAGGGGTGGCCGTTGGGCGCGTCGCAGTTGATGTGCTTGGTCGTGTCGCCGGACCCGGCGGTCGAGTTCTTGGCGATCACGCCCTTGCAGTAGCCGCTGTTGTATTCGCCGTCGGTCATGATGATGACGGCCTTCAGCGTGCGCGTCGGATCATAGGCGCCGCCGGCGTTCGAGCCGAACAGGCCGCTGAAGTTCGGCGACAAGGCATACCAGCCCCAGGCGACGCCGATGTGGCCGCCGGTGGACCCGGACGCCGTCAGCGCGTCGATCTGGTCCTTCAGCGTGGCCTTGTCGCTGGTCAGTGGCCGAAGGGTGTTCGTCAGGCAGGGATTGCTGCCGCTCGGATAGTTGCGCCCGACCTTGTGCAGCGTGGGCGACGCGTCGGTCCAGGCCTGAGGTCCGGTCCGCTCGGTCACGCATGTCGAGATCTTCTGCGTGACGAGATCGTCGTAACGGTTCTCGAAAGCGAAGTAGGTGCAGCCTTCCTGAGCGCACCAAGCCTTGCCGCCCGACGTGTACGCCGACAGGCTCGACGACGCCTGCAGATCGATCGTGAAGGTGTTGGTCGTCGCGTTCCCGACCAGGAACGTGTCGCCGTTCAGCTCCGTCATTCCGCCGACGTCGCTGAAATAGACATAGTCGTTGTTGGACAGACCATGGTTGGCGGAAGTGATCACCACGGAGCAGTCGCTGGTCTGGCACTTCTGGATCTTGCCGCCGCTCGAGTACGAACTGTATTCGCGTCCATCCACCCTCGACCCGTTGCGATAGAGTTCGAAGGTGTTGTCGGAGCGGTTGGTGACGACGTAGGCCTTCTTGTTGAGGGACGTCATTCCGTTCACGCCCGTGATCCAGACCACGTCGCCGTTCTGGAAGCCGTGACCGTTCGAGGTGATGACGACCGGGCGTGCCTTGGTCGCGCCGGTGATGTCCTTGACCGGCCCGGTCGTCCAGGTGGCGTTGGTCACGGTCGTGGACGTGCGGATGTCGCCGCGCGCCGCGCCAGCATGGGAATCCACGTTCACCGCCATGGAATAGGGGACGACGGCGACCTTGGAATACCAGGGCGTCTGCTCCGGCTGGACCACGATGTCGACCAACTGCTTCGCGGCCGCGCGGAGGTCGATGATGCGTTGACCGGCCATTGAGCCGGTCGTGTCGAGCACCATGGCGACCTCGACGTTGCGGGCCGACCGGTTGACCTCCGAGTGTGCGCCGACCGGCAGGTAGTCGTCCATGAACTGGCCGTACGGCGGCAGGAAGATGTTGGCGACCAGGGTCTTCACGTTGGCGCGGGCGTCGGCGATGACGATCTTTTCGTCGTTCAAACGGAACGTCGTCCCGGCCGTCAGCAGCGTGACCTGGGGATAGGCGGCGAGGTTGGCCCGAAGCGCGTCCATGCCGACGCGCTGAATGTCGACGTCGGCGGTGTAGGTGCTGCGCGCGGCGGCCAGGGCGGCGGCGTCCAGCGCATCCTGCAGGTTGATGCGGACGGTCGAGACGCGGTGGATGTCCACCCCGCCCAGAGTCATCAGGATCAGGCCCGGCAAGGCCAGGCCGAACAGCATGGCCGCATTGCCGCGCGCGTCGTCGGCGATGCGCCGGGCGAAGGCCGAGAGCCGGGTCCAGAGTGTCATTCCACGTCGCGCCGCTGACGCGGGGCGCGGATCGCCCACGGTCATCGGGCTGGAAGATCGCCGGTCGCGGTTAAGGGATCGCCTCATGGCGAAGGTTAATGCGCGAGCCCTCTCCCGGCGGGAGAGGGAAGACGTCTCACCAGCCGCAGGACTTGCCGCGGTTCTGCTCGGTCAGCCAGACGTTCAGCGGGGCGAAGTAGTCGGCGACGGCCGAGGCGTCGTTTCCGCGCTCGCCGGTGAAGGCGTGCATGGCTTCCTGCCAGGGGCGGCTCTGGCCCATCTCCATCATCGCGTTGAAGCGGGCGCCGACCTCCTTGTCCCCGTAGATCGAGCAGCGGTGCAGCGGGCCCGTCCAGCCCGCCTGCTTGCAGGCCGCGCGGTGGAACTGGAACTGGTAGATGTGGGCCAGGAAGTAGCGCGTGTACGGCGTGTTTCCGGGGATGTGATACTTGGCGCCGGGATCGAAGGCGTTCGCCGGCCGCGGTCCCGGAGGCGTCAGCCCCTGGTACTTCAGCATGTTGGCTGTCCAGGCGTCGTTGTATTCCGCCGGGCTGGTCTCGCCGGAGAAGACGTCCCAGCGCCAGCGGTCGACCATCAGGCCGAAGGGCAGGAAGGCGATCTTGTCCAGCGCCATCTGCAGCAGGAAGGGGATGTCGCCCTCCGGCCCCGGCACGCGGTCCAGAAGGCCGATCTGGTTCAGATAGGTGGGGGTCAGCGCCGACAGGCCGACGAAATCCCCGATCGCCTCGTGGAAGCCGTCGTTCGCGCCGTTCTTGAACAGGAACGGCTGGTCCTTGTAGGCGCGCTGATAGACGTTGTGACCCAGCTCGTGGTGGACGGTGTAGAAGTCGTCGCCGTTCACCTGGGTGCACATCTTGATGCGCACGTCCTCCAGATTGTCGAGGTCCCAGGCCGAGGCGTGGCAGACCACCTCGCGCCCCTCCGGCCGGGTGATCTGGCTGCGTTCCCAGAAGGTGTCGGGCATGGGGGCCAGACCCAGCGAGGTGTAGAAGCCGTCGCCGGTTCGGACCATCTTCTCGGCGTCGTACCCCTTGGCGACCAGGAGGGCCGTCATGTCGTAGCCGGCCTCGCCGCCGGTCTTCGGCGCGACGACGTCGTAGATGTTGCCCCACTGCTGGGACCACATGTTGCCCAGCAGGTCGGCGCGGATCGGGCCGGTCTCGGGCTGGACCGCGTCGCCGTATTTTTCGTTCAGGCGCGAGCGGACGTAGCAGTGCAGGTTCTCGTAGAAGGGCTTCACCTGGTTCCAGAGACGGTCCGTCTCGGCGGCGAAGGCGTCGGCCTCCATGTCGTAGCCCGAGCGCCACAGGGCCCCGACGTCGGCATAGCCCAGGTCGCGCGCGCCCTCGTTGGCGATGGCGACCATGTTCGCATAGTCGTCCTTCATCTGCGGCGAGACGGTGCGCCAGCCCTCGTACAGGGCCTTGGTCTCGGCCGGATCGCGGCTGGCGGCCATCAGGACGGTGGCCTCGTCCAGCGTGATCTGCTTGCCCTGATGCTGGAACTTGCCGGTGGCGTAGGTCGAATCCAGGCGGGTGGTGATGTCCGACAGCCGGCCGGCCGCGCCGGGACGGTTGGGCGCCGGGAGAACGATGCCGAGGCGCAGCAGATCCAGCTTGCGCGACACGTCGGGGGCCAGGCCGGCGACGTCCTTGAACTTGGCCGCCTCGTTGGCCAGCTCGACCTGCAGCTCGGTGTACTGGGCGTTGGCGCGGCTCTCCAGCCACATGGTGTCGTAGGTGATGTAGGTCGCGCGGGTCCACTGGGTGCGGGCGACGAACTCGCTGAGCTCGGCCAGGCGGGTCTCGGCGGAAGCGACGAAGTCGGCCGCGCCCTGGGCGGTGATCGGCCATTGGGTCGAGGCGTCGGCGGAGGCCGTCGGCGCGGTCGAGGTCGCGGCCGGATCCATGCCGAGCCCCAGCCACGAACAGCCCGACATCAGCACGCCCGAAGCGAGGACGGCGGCGGAAGTCAGAAGGGTGCGTTTCATCAGGCCTCTCCCACAGGTGCGCGGCTGTCCCGCGTCGTTCGGGGCGCAAGGGACGCCCGCGGGGCGAGATCGTCAAGCCGCCCTTCCCCGCTCGCCGGGGAAGGTGGCTCGCGGGGCGAGACGGATGGGGTGGCTCGTGGGGCCTCGCTCATCGTCCGGCGGTCAGGATGTTGAAGCAGCCACCCCATCCGACCGACTTCGTCGGCCACCTTCCCCGGCAAGCGGGGAAGGCTAGTTGAGCACGCACCCGGCCAGCCCCTCGTTCCGAACCGTGCCCATGGCGGCCTGGATGCGGGAGGCGCGGCGGCGGACGTAGGGGCCGGGGGAGGCGGCCCTGTACCTGCGCGGGCTGGGCAGAATCGCGGCCAGGCGGGCGGCCTCGCGCGGCGTCAGGTCGGCGGCGGACTTGCCGAACCAGTGCCGGGCGGCGGCCTCGGCGCCATAGACGCCGGGGGCCCATTCGGCGACGTTCAGATAGACCTCGACGATGCGGCGCTTGGACCAGAAGGTCTCGATCAGGACGGTGTAGCCCGCCTCCATCCCCTTGCGGATCCAGTTGCGTCCCGACCAGAGGAAGACGTTCTTGGCGGTCTGCTGGCTGAGGGTGGACCCGCCGCGGACGCGCCGGCCGCGGGCGTTGTTCTGCATCGCCTTTTCGATGGCCTTCATGTCGAAGCCGCGGTGGCTGCAGAAGGTCGAATCCTCGGCCGCGATGACGGCCTCGACCAGGCGGGGGGAGATGTCGTTCAGGCCGCGCCAGCGATAGTCGGCCCCCTGCCCCTTCAGCCGCTGCTCGACCATCAGGAAGGTGGTCAGGGGCGGCACGACGCCGTGGATCGCCACGCCGCCGACCGGCAGCAGGACCAGCACCAGGATGAAGAGGCCGACGGCGCCGAGGCAGCCGAGGCGACGGGGCGCGCTCATGCGGACATGATGGTCAAGCTTGGGGCGGAGGCAAGGGTGTCAGGCGCCGGAGCCTTGGTCACCGGCCGGTTGGTTCTTCACCAAGGTCACGAAGAAGAAGAAAGCCACAAAGGACACCAAGGGACCGGGAGCGAGGCGCCGCAGGCATTCTTGCGCCAGGCCTGAAGGAAATGCGCTTCGCGCGGCGACGCGCTCCGGACCCTTGGTGTCCTTCCTGCCTTCTTGGTGTCCTTCGTGATGAACCTTGGCTACCGACAAGCGCCCGGCGGCTTAGAGATCGCTCACGCCCGCCGCGCCGTCCTCGTCGGCCCAGGCCACGCGGGCGGCGTCGGGCGACAGCGCGAGGGCGGCGATGGGGGCGCCCTTTTCAGCGCGGATGAAGTTGAGCCCTTGAGCGGCCGGGTCGGCGGTCCAGACGCGGCCGTCGTTGAGGCCGGCGGCGAGCAGGCCCTTCGGCGGGCAGGCGGCGACGAGGGTGACGAGCGCGTTCTGGTCGAAGCCGATCTCGGTCGCCTCCTTGCCCATGGGACCGTCCGAGCCGACGAAGGGCCAGAGCACGGCGCCTTGCGCCCCCGCAGTGGCCATCAGGCGGCCGTTGGACAGGAAGGCGAAGGACCGGACCTTGGACGGATAGCCGCCCATGCGCAGGTTCTTCTGGTCCCTGACCCGCCAGCCGTGCAGCTGGGCGTCCTGCATGGCCGTGACGACGAAGGCGCCGTCGGGGGACCAGCCGACGGCGGTGTGGGAGCCGGCCCACTTCATGAAGGTGGGCTTCTGGTCGGCGATGCGGGCGAACCACAGGGCCGCCCCGCCATAGGTCGAGCAGGCGATGCGGCGCCCCTTGGGCTCGAAGGCGACGCCCGAAACGGTGCGCTCATGCTCGAAATCGCGGCGGAAGGCGGGATCCTTCGCGTCGATCACGGACAGGGTCCGGCCGTGGGAGAAGGCGATCAGGCCGCTTTCGGCCGAGGCGTCGACCGCGTCGATCCACTTGCCGCGCGCGTCGGCCAGAACCACCGCCTCGTCGCGCCGGGTCCAGACCACCTTGCCGTCGTCGCCGCCCGTGACCACGCCGTCGCCGGACGGGTGGACGGCGGCGCACAGCACGGCGCCGTCGTGGGCGTCGGTCCGCTCGCCGCCCTCGAACCGGATCGAGCCGTCGCCCAGGGCGAAGACCGCGCCCGTGCGGTCGAACAGGGCGGCGGTGGGCTGGGCGTCGAAGGTCAGCTGCATGGCGGCGGTTTAGGGCGCCGGCGGGGGCCGTCAACTTCGTCGGCGGGCCTCGCGTTCGCGGCGACGGCGTTCGGCGCGGTTCAGGGGCGCGTCGCCGGAAAAATTCGACTCCAGAGACTCCAGAGCGTGGACGTCGCGGCCGTCGGGGCCGAGGCGCGGGCGCGGGCGGTGGACCTCTCCCGGGCAGACGCGGGCCAGATGCTCGGCCTGGCCGGCTTCCTGGCTTTCCGCCAGCGCGGCGGCCTGGGCGCGGGCGTGAAGGTCGGCGTGAAGGCGCGCCCAGCGGGCGGCTTCGACGGACGCCCCGCGATCGATGGCGCGGGCCAGGCGGCGCCAGGCGAGGTCGACCAGTTCGGTCAGGTCGACGCCGGCGTAGGGTTCGAGGTCGTCGGCCTCGGGCTCGGGATCGGGCTGGTCCGAGCGGCGCCAGCCCTCGGCCTGGGCGCGGGCCCAGAAGGTGGAGGGGGCGAGGTCATGGCGGCGGCAGACCTCCTGGCCCGTGACGCCGGCGAGGTAGTCGTCGCGGGCCCTGTCCCAGGTCTCGGCGGAGCGGATGCGATGCGCGTCGGTCATGCCGGCAGGGTGGCACACGCCTACGTCAGGAACGGTCGCACTTAGACGTCCCTCTCCCGCCGGGAGAGGGACGTATTCACCCGTACTCCCTGACCACCGAGGCCCACAGCGTCTCGATCTCGCCCAGGCCGTTCACGAAGGCCTCACGCTCGGCGCGGAGGCGGGCTTCGTCGATGGCGTCGTCGGTTCCCCAGAAGTTGGTGCGCTGGTCCTGCGTCGCCGTGGTCTCGCCCGTGCCGTAGATGAAGCCCGTGCGGACGTCGACGATCATGAAGGCGCAGGTGGCGGTGACGATGGCCTTCTTCGCCGGGAGGAAGCCGAGCGCGATCGTCTGGAGCGGGCCCAACTCCGCGCTCTCCGTCCGGAAGCGGGTGTCGAGGGTGTAGATCAGCACCACGTCGGCGCGCAGCTGGGCGGCCGAGGCGCGCAGGTCTGCGACGCTGCCCAGATGGGCCGGGACCAGCAGGCGGCTGACGGGGGCGACGGCCGTTATCTGCGGCATGCGGCCGAGACGTTCGAAGTCGGGGTCGGTCTCGATGTCGCGGGTGGTGAGGACGCTGAAGGCCCCCTCTCCCACCCCGACGGCGGACCGGCTGACGTAGCCGGGGGCGGCGACGCGGACGATCGCCATGCGCGCGGGGAAGACGGCGGCGGGCTCACGCGCCATGGCCTCGGCCACGTCCGTGCCGACGATGGCGCCCAGCGGCACGCCGGCGGCGGGGGTGGTGTAGGTCGAGCAGGCGGCGAGCAGGCCGGCGGCCAGGGCGATCAGGGCAAGGCGTTTCATGCGGTTCAGTCCTCCCAGGCGCGAAGCTGGGCGGCGAAACCGGGCGCGATTGTGGCCCGGGCGGCGGACGTCAGATGCCGTCAGGCGGAGGCGCGACGCGTCAGGAAGGCTGCTGGGCCGCCACGCCGGCCGCGGCGAGCCTTTTGAGCGCCGACCTGTCGAAGGACACGAACGTCTCCGCGCCCATGGCCATGCCCGTCGCCGCGATGGCCCCGTCGGCGAAATCGCCGCCGGCCCGAAGCAGTTCAAGGCCCATCGAGACGGCCCGTTCGTCGAAGACCGCGTTCGAGGCGCCCGTGAAGGCCCGCAAGGCCGCCGACACGTCGTCTCGCGACGCCCCATAGAAGCGCCGGAGCACCCAGGCCGTTTCACAAAGCGTCGGTGTGGTGAGGAAGATCGCATCCGCCTCAGCGAGGCAATTTCGAGCCGCGCGAGACTGCTCGCCGTCGTCGCTCACCACGACGCGGACGAGCACGTTGGTGTCCGGCGTGATCCTCAAAGGCCGCGCTTGCCCATCTCGGCCCAGCCTTCGGCGATCACCTCGTTCATCTCCTCGATCGTGAGGGGGGGCGTGCCCGGTTTGACCTTGATGAGGCCGAAGGCGTCCGAGATCTTGCCGGTTCGAACGCGGGGCGCGACCAGCTCGACCCGCCCGTCCGGCCGCAGTTCCGCCTCGACCTTGTCGCCGGGCTTGAGGCCGAGATGCTTCACCACCTCCTTGCGGAGGGTGAGTTGATTCTTGGCGGTGAGGGTCAAGGCGACCATGACGCAAGAGTAAGGCAAAACTGCCTTACTTTCAAGCCGCGCAGGCCTCGAACCCGGCCTTGAGCTGGGCCTCGTCCAGGTCGCGGCCGATGAAGACGGCCCGGGACCAGCGGCGCTCGGTCTCGCCCCACGGCTTCTGCAGGTCGCCCTCCAGGATCATGTGCACGGCCTGGAAGACCAGGCGGCGGTCCTCGCCCTTCACGTCGATGATGCCCTTGGCGCGCAGGATGTTCTGACCCTGCTCGCCCAGCAGCCGGTCCAGCCACTGGGTGAAGCGCTGGCCGTCGACGGGGCGGTCCAGCGACAAGGCGATGCCCCTGATGTCGTCCTCGTGCGCATGGCCGCGCGGGCCGTGGTGGTGATGGTCGTGCGAGTGATCGTGCCCATGGTCGTGATGGTCGTGCCCGCAGTGTTCGTCGTGGACATGGCCGTCGGCGCCGTGGGGCGGGTTCAGGAACTCGGGGCGGACCTCGTTGATGCGCTCGAGATCGAAGCCATGGCGGCCCAGCACCTGGTCCAGCGGCACGTTGGCACGCTCGGCGTGGACGATCGGGGCCAGGGGGTTCAGGCCGCGCAGGCGGGCCTCGACGGTCGCCAGCTCCTCGGCGGACACGAGGTCGGTCTTGTTGAGGATGATCTGGTCGGCGAAGGCGACCTGCTCGCGCGCCTCCTTCGAGTCGTCCAGCCGGGCCATGACGTGCTTGGCGTCGACCAGGGCGGTGACGCTGTCCAGCTGGGTCCTGGCCTTGACGTCCTCGTCGACGAAGAAGGTCTGGGCGACGGGGCCGGGGTCGGCGAGGCCGGTCGTCTCCACGATGATGGCGTCGAAGGCGGGCTTGCCCGGACGCTGGCGCTTCATCAGGCCCGAGACGACGCGGATCAGGTCGCCGCGCACGGTGCAGCAGACGCAGCCGTTGTTCATCTCGAACACGTCCTCGTCGGCGCCGACGACCAGGTCGTTGTCGATGCCGATCTCGCCGAACTCGTTGACGATGACGGCGTAGCGCTTGCCGTGGTCCTCCGTGAGGATGCGGTTCAGGAGCGTGGTCTTGCCGGCGCCGAGGTAGCCGGTGAGGACGGTGACGGGGGTCTTTTCCATGGCGGTCATCTAGGGCGCGCGACGGCGGCGCGAAAGGGCGTCAGCAGCCTTCGCAGTCCAGCGCGCCGGTCGGCTCCAGCTGGATCGTCACGTGGTCGATGCCGAAGCGGTCGCGGGCGAGCATGCGGGCGCTGACCAGAAGCGCGGCGGGGTCGGCGTCGTGGACGAGGTGGGCGGTCAGGGCCGTCTTCGTGGTGGAAAGCCCCCAGACGTGCAGGTCGTGGACGGCGGAGACGCCGGGCAGGTCGCACAGGGCGGCGCGAATGGCGGCGACGTCCTTGCCGCGCGGGGCGGCGTCCAGCGCCAGGTTGACCGAGTCCTTCAGCAGGCCCCACGTGCCCCACAGGATGACCGCGACGATCACCAGGCTGACGATCGGATCGATGACGGCGAAGCCCGTCAGCAGGATCAGGCCCCCGGCGATCACCACGCCCAGGGAGACGGCGGCGTCGGCCATCATGTGCAGATAGGCGCCGCGCGCGTTCAGGTCGTGCTGCTGGTTCATGAACAACAGGGCGGTGCCGAAGTTGATGACGATGCCGACGCCGGCCACGATCATGACGGTGGTGGACTCCACCGAGGCGGGCTCCGCGAAGCGGCGGGCGGCCTCGAACGCGATGGCGCCGCAGGCGAAGATGAGCAGCAGGGCATTGCCCAGCGCGGCCAGCACGGTGGCCTTGCCGTAGCCGTAGGTCTTGTCCGGAGAGCCCGCGCGTCGGGCCAGCCAGGCCGCGCCGCCGGCCATGGCGAGGCCCAGGACGTCGGACAGGTTGTGGCCCGCGTCGGCCATCAGGGCGGTGGAGTCAGCCAGGACGCCGGCCGAGAACTCGACGATCACGAAGGCCAGATTGACGACGAGGCCGAGCGCATAGCGCCAGTCGCCCACATCGACGGGCCCATGGTGGTGATGGCCGTGGCCGTGGGCGTGGTCGTGGTCGTGAGCATGCCCATGACCGTGGTGGTCGTGCCCGTGCTCGTGGGAATGGGCGGCGTCGTGAGCCATCGCCAAGCCTTAGTGGACGCGGGTCGCCACGAGAAGGCCGACGCCGATCAGGGCCAATCCCAGAACCGCCCCCTCGAAGCGGGCCCAGCGCTCCAGCCGCAGGATGGAGGCGCCGGCGCGGGCGACGGCCGTGAACAGGCCCATGCCGAGCACGGTGCCGACGGCGAAGGCGACGGTCAGGGCCGCGAGCGCGGCCACGCCCTGATCCGCCGAGGACAGGTAGAAGGGCAGCATCACCTCGCCCGGCGACACGGCCAGCAGGGCGACGAGGCCGAGGAAGGCGGTGCGGTCGGACACGCGCGGCTCGGGCGTCTGGACGTCGGGGCCGCCCGCCAGGACGGGGCGGCGGATCGTGGCGCGCACCAGATAGAACAGGCCGAAGGCGAACAGCAGGGCGGCCGACAGCCAGGGCAGCAGGCCCGACACCCATCCCTCCAGCGCCAGACCGGCCAGGGCGATCAGGCCGCCGACGACCGCCGTGGTCGCGACGTGGGCCAGACCGGCGACGGCGACCGCGGCCATCGTCATGCCGGCCGACCACCCCTGGGCCCGGCCCACCAGGACGAAGGGCAGCCAGTGCGTCGGCAGGACGGCGTGGAGGAAGGCCACGCCGAAACCGCCGGCGAGCAGCGGGCCGAAGATGTCGCCGAAGCCGTCGAGCATGGCGGCGATATAGACTGTTATCTTGTAACGCGCGAGGGGCCGCCGGCGCTTTTTCTGATCAGCGGAAGATCGGCCCGTGGCGTCCGGGCCTGTGCCGACGGGCCAAGGTCTGATGCACGCTGACCACGCCGCGTTCGAAGCCGCGCGCGAACAGGGCGAAATAGGCCAGCCACAGCTGGGTGCGGGCCGGGCCGATCAGGCGCTCGGCCTCTTCGCGGCGCGCGTAGAGGCGAGACGACCATTCGCGCAGGGTGCGCTCGAACGATGGGCGCAGGGTCTCGACGTCCAGCACCTCGAACCGCCAGCGCGCCAGGCCGTCGATCGTCATGGCGAGAGTGTCGAGCTCGCCGCCCGGGAAGATGAAGCGGGTGATGGCGCGCGCCGGGCGGCCGGGCGGGCCGGGGCGCACGCCGCCGCGGCGGATCGAGGCCTGATGCAGATACAGGCCGCCGGGCTTCAGCAGGCGATGCACGGTCTGGAAATGCAGGTCGTGATTGCGGAAGCCGAGGTGCTCGAACATCTCGATCTGGCTGACGGCGTCGAAGGCGCCGGTCAGGTCGCGGTAGTCCTTCAGTTCCAGCGTGATCCGGTCGGTCAGGCCGAGCGCGTCGACGCGGGCCTGGGCGAACTGGAGCTGCGCCGGCGACAGGGTGACGCCGTGGACGGTCGCGCCGAAATGCGTCGCCGCATGGATGGCCAGGGCGCCCCAGCCGCAGCCGACGTCGAGAAGACGGTCGCCGGGCTTCAGGTCCAGCTTGCGGCAGATGCGGTCCAGCTTGCGGATCTGGGCGGCGTCCAGATCGTCGGCGCCATTCTCCTGTGACCCGGGCGCGAAGGCGGCGCTGGAATAGACGTGCAGCGGGTCCAGGAACAGGGCGTAGAAGTCGTTGCCGACGTCGTAGTGGAAGCGGATGAAGTCGGCGTCGGCGCGGCCGGCGCGGTCGCGCCCCCTGCCCGCCTCCGGATCGGCCGAGGGGGCCGAATCGGCCGGGCTCGACGCTGTGAACAGCAGCGGCCAGGCCTCGCGGGCCAGGGCGGTCAGGTCGAGCGCCTTCCTGACGTGCACCAGCCGGCCGTGGTCGATGCGGTCCAGGGCGTCGAGGGGAGAGCCGCCCTCGACCGCCAGCCGCCCCTCGGCGATCAGGCGGAAGGCCGTCTCCGCCCCCGGGCGCAGCAGGAACCGCTTCAGCACATCGGGCCCAGCGACGACGATCCGCAGGTCGTCGCGCGCGTCGGGGGTCAGGGGAACGACCTCCCCGGTCCACAGCCGGACCGACAGGTCCGCGCCCAAAGCGGCGCCGAGGCGGGCGATCACCTTGCGGGCGGCGACGTCCGTGGTCACGTGGGCGGTTCCCCTCAAAGAAACGCGGTCTGCGGGGCCTTTCGCCTTGACTCAAGAGGGGCGGTCCGCATATGTCGCCGCTCTTCGCCCGCGGGTCTCCCTCGCGGGCGCTGCTCTTTTGCGTTCAGCCGAGGCTTTCAAGATGTACGCGGTGATCAAGACCGGCGGCAAGCAGTACCGGGTCCAACCTGGCGACGTGATCGTGGTCGAGAAGCTCGACGGCGACGCGGGTTCCGACGTCAAGTTCGGCGACGTCCTGATGCTGGGCGGCGACAAGGGCGTGACCCTGGGCGCCCCGCTGATCGACGGCGCCTCGGTGCTGGCCACGCTGGTGGAAACCCGCAAGGGCGAGAAGGTGAAGATCTTCAAGAAGATCCGCCGCCAGGGCTATCGCCGGACCAAGGGCCACCGCCAGATGGAATCGGTGCTGCGCATCACCGGCATCGAAGGCGCCGGCGAAAAGGCCAAGTGGGACGGCGAGACCTCGCTGCTGACCAAGGCCGAGATCAACGCCCGCGCCCGCGGCCTGGCCCCGCGCGTCTCGGAAGAGACCACCGCCAAGCCCGCCAAGAAGGCCGCCGCGCCGAAGACCGAGGCCGCCGCCGACGAGAAGCCGGCCGCCAAGAAGGCTCCGGCGAAAAAAGCTCCGGCCAAGAAGGCCGCCGCCAAGACCGACGAAGCGTAAGACGAAGACTTGCCCTCAAGCAGGCCGAACGGCCGGTAGGGCAAAGGGAAGTAGGACAGACCCATGGCTCACAAGAAATCCGGCGGTTCGTCGCGCAACGGTCGCGACTCCGAGTCGAAGCGCCTCGGCGTGAAGAAGTTCGGCGGCGAGCGCGTCGTGCCGGGCAACATCATCATTCGTCAGCGCGGGACCAAATGGCACCCGGGCACGAACGTCGGCATGGGCCGCGACCACACCCTGTTCGCCCTGACCGACGGCGCCGTGACGTTCACCACCAAGCGTGGCGGCCGCTGTTACGTGTCCGTGGCCGCCCCGGCCCTACAGGCCGACAAGCTGGCCGCCGAATAAGCGATCCGAAACAGGTTTCCGGATCGCGCAGGCCGAAAAGGCCCCGATCCGGACCAGGGAAACATTTCCGCGGGGAGTCCGGATCACCGGGCTCCCCGTTTTCGTTTCCCCGCCCTGAGAGGCGACCATGTGCGTGATCGAAAGAACCCCCGTCATCGAGACGCGGCGGCTGGCCCTGAGGGCGCCGGAACCGCGCGACGCGGCGCGCCTGTCGGAGCTGGCGTCCGACTATGACGTCGCGAAGATGACGCTGCGCATGCCCCACCCCTATCAGGTCGCCGACGGTCTGGCCTTCGTCGAGGCGGTGCAGGCGCAGGACCCTCGCCGGGCCGCGACCTTCGTCATCGACCATGAGGACGGCGGCCCGATCGGCGTGATCGGCCTGTTCGAGGACGCCGATCCGGCGCCCGAGGTCGGTTACTGGATCGGCCGGCCCTTCTGGGGACGAGGCCTGGCGACCGAGGCGCTGGAGGGCGCGCTGGTGTGGGCCAGGAAGGCGTGGAAGCGTCGGGCTCTGACCGCCGGGCACTTCACCGACAACCCGGCGTCCGGCCGCGTGCTGGAAAAGGCGGGGTTCCTGTACACCGGCGAGGTGCGGCGCGGATTCTCGAAGGCGCGCGGCGACTGGACCCGGACGCGGCGGATGGTGTGGCTGGCCTAGGCGCCGACCGCCGGCATGAAGACCGCGGCGGCGGCGACGATGCCGGCGACGACGGTCACCGCGACGCCCAGGCCGAAGGCCAGCGCCGTGCGGGCCCGCAGCCGGCGGGCGCCGCCGGATTTGACCGAGCGCAGATAGACCTGCGGCCGCTTTTCGAAGGCTTCGGAGCCGACGATGTTGTGCTGGGACATGAACGCGCTCCCACGACCTCAATGGACGATCGTTTGACGAGGCGGTCGAGGCCGAAAGATGGCGAACGGGGGTATGGGCTTCCGGAGCGCGGACCTCCAGGTCCGCGAGACCCCGACGCCGCCAAGTCGCGGACCTGGAGGTCCGCGCTCCTTTACGGAGTCAGCCGCACCAGACCAGACGGCCGGAATAGGCGCGATAATAGCCGCTGTTCGGATCGTAGGAGCGGTAGCTGGCGCGGCACCAGGCGATGCGGTGCGGATCGCGGGCGCCGTGACCGTAGCCGTAGCCCTGCCCGCCGCCGCCGCCATAGACCAGATCGGGTCGGCCATAGGCGGCCGGATAGGCCACGGCGGGCGCCTGGCCATAGCCGTAGGTCGGAGCATGCCCGCGCCAGCGGTCCTGACGGCCGTAGCCGTGGCCGTAGCCGTGATCCTGGCGCGCGTACTGACGGCGGTGGTCGCCACGGTGATCGTAGCGGTGGCCGCCGCGCGGCGTGCGCCAGGCGGCGTCGCAGTCGGTGCGGTTGGCGTCCCAGTAGGCGTCGCAGCGGTAGTCGCCGCCGCGATCCCACTGGCCGGAGACGTTCCAGCCGGCGATGACCTGGGCCTGGGCGGCGGAGGCGGCGCCGGCGGCGAGGCCGGCGGCGACGAGGGCGGCGGCGAGCGGCTTCATGGGCGGGCTCCGTTTGCGGGCCTTAGTTGAGGGAGACGCTTACAGGGCCGCCGCGCGTGGTGACGCGGCGCATCAGGACGAAACGGCCGCCGTCGGCCCCGGTCACCGGCGCGATCAGGTACCATCCGCCGTCGGGCAGGCCGGAGAAGTCGAAGCGGTTTTCGGAACAGGCGTCCGAACGGGTGAAGGCGCGGTAGTCGGCGTTGGGATCGGGCACGTTGCGGGCGCGCACCACCTCTTCCGGCACGGCGGCGCGGTCTGTGGAGCCGTACAGCTGGCGGAATCGGGCGCGGGTGTAGGGCGTGTCGGGCACAAGGCCCACCGATCCCGCGCACCGATAGGCCACGCCGCCCGGCCGGAAATCGACCCGCCCGTCGATGGAGCCGGAGCCCGAGCGCGTCGACCAGGCGAAGTCCGTGGCGTCGAACGACGAATCCTCGACCACCGGCAGGCCGACGGGCCCAGTGGTGGGCGCGCAGGCGGCCGCGCCGAGCGTCGCGGTCACGGCCAGGACGGTCATAATCGGGACGGAGGGACGCGACATGGAAGTCTCCCGGGCAGACGTCGTAACTGGCCGCATGAGGCCCCAACGCATGCGCCAAGGTCAAGGTTGCGGCGGCCCTTGCCTCGCGTCAAAAGGCGGTGAGCGACCGGGGACGGAACCCCGGCGACACGCCCCGGGAAGCCATGTCGGTCACATTTCAAGACGTTCTGGACGCCCGCGACCGCATCGCGGGCCAGGTGGACCGCACGCCGGTGCGCCATTCGCGCAAGTTGTCGGAGCTGACCGGCGCGGAGGTGTGGGTGAAGTTCGACAATCTGCACTTCACCGGCAGCTTCAAGGAACGGGGCGCGCTGAACCGGCTGTCGCTGCTGACCGCCGAGGAGCGGCAGCGCGGCGTGGTGGCGGCCAGCGCGGGCAACCATGCCCAGGCGCTGGCCTATCACGGGGCGCGGCTGGGCGTGCCGGTGACGATCGTGATGCCGGAGGGCACGCCCTTCACCAAGATCGAGGGCACGCGGCGCCACGGGGCCAAGGTGGTGATCCACGGCCTGGACTTCTCCGGCTCGACCGAAGAGGCGCACCGACTGAGGGACGAGGAGGGGTTCGTCTTCGTCTCCGCCTTCGACGACGCCGGCATCGTGGCCGGTCAGGGCGTCTGCGGCCTGGAGTTCCTTGAGGACGCGCCGGAGCTGGAGGCGCTGGTCATCCCCATCGGCGGGGGCGGGCTGATCGCCGGTTCGGCGATCGCGGCCAAGGCGTTGAAGCCGGACATCCGCATCTTCGGCGTGGAGGCGGCGATGTATCCGTCCTTCTCCATGCGCCGGCAGGGGTTGGCGCCGAGGTGCGGCGGCCAGACGATCGCCGAGGGCATCGCCATCAAGGCGGTGGGCGACGTCCCCTACGCCATCGCCGAGCCGCTGATCGAGGAGGTGCTGGTCTGCGAGGAGGCCGACTTCGAGCGCGGCGTCGCCTATTTCGCGACGCTGGAGAAGACGGTGGCCGAAGGGGCGGGCGCCGGCGGGCTGGCGGCGCTGCTGGCGCATCCCGACAAGTTCCGCGGAATGAAGGTCGGCCTGGTGCTGTGCGGCGGCAACATCGACGCGCGGATGCTGGCGGTGGTGCTGAACCGGGAACTGGTGCGGCAGAAGCGGCTGGTCACGTACCGCATCCTGGGCGACGACCGGCCGGGCATGATGGCCCGTATGGCGGGCGTCATCGGCGGGCTGGGCGGCAACATCATCGAGATCATTCACGACCGGCTGTCGCTGGACGTACCCGCCAAGGGCGCGGAATTCGACATCCTGGTGGAAACGCGCGACGGAGCCCACGCCGACGAGATCGGCCGCGCCCTGGAGGAGAACGGCTATGCGCTTCGGCGGTAAGTTCATCATGGTCGCCGCGGCGGCGCTGGCCCTGGCCGGATGCGGCGCGGGGGCGGAGGACGCGGGCGGCGCGGACGCGGAGGCTCTGCGCGCCGCGGAGTTCTTTCTGACGTCCAACGCGCGCGCCGAGGGCGTGGTCAGCCTGCCGTCCGGCCTGCAGTACAAGGTGGTGCGCAGCGGATCGAACGCCGGGCCCCAGCCGGACCGCAACGACCTGGTGCGGGTGCATTATGAGGGCGCCCTGACCGACGGCCGGGTGTTCGACAGCAGCTTCACGCGCGACACGCCTTTCGTCACCACGCCCGAAGGCCAGCCGGCCGGCAACATCATCCCGGCGTGGACCGAGGCGCTGCAGCTGATGCGGCCGGGCGACGAGTGGATCGTCTATGCGCCGCCGGCCCTGGGCTATGGCGAGCGCGGGGCACCGCCGGAGATTCCGGGGAACGCGGTGCTGGTGTTCCGCATCCGGGTGCTGGACGTGGCGCAGATCCCCGGCGGCGAGCGGGGCGTGGACGTGGGGATGGGGTGAAGCTGACCCTCTCCCGGCGGGAGAGGGCTTGAGGCTCGCAGAGCGCAGCGATGCGCCAGCCGAAAGGGTGAGGGGTTACGGCGTCCGCACGTCGCACCCGTCGTCGCGACGCGATGCGTTTCTCCTCCACCCCTCACCCTTTCGCGCAAGGACGACGGCTGCGCCGCCGTGCGCTCAAGCCCTCTCCCGCTGGGAGAGGGAAAGCTTGAGACGCCCCAGCGCCCATTGAGCGGCGTCGGCGACGACGGGGTCGGGGTCCGCGACCAGCGCGCGCACAGGCTCCATCAGCGCCGCGTCGCCGCTGTTGCCGGCGGCGTAGAGCGTGTTGCGGACGAAGCGGTCGCGGCCGATGCGCTTGATCGGGCTTTTGGAAAACAGGGCGCGGAAGGCGGCGTCGTCGAGCACCAGAAGATCGGCGAGGCGGGGCGATGTGAGCCCGGGCCGGGGGCGCAGGCGCATTTCCGAAGCGGCGGCGGCGAACTTGTTCCACGGGCAGACGGCCAGACAGTCGTCGCAGCCGTAGATGCGCGAGCCGGTGGCCACCCGGAACGCCTCCGGCCAGGGCCCGGCGAACTCGATGGTCAGGTAGGAGAGGCAACGCCGGGCGTCGAGCTGGAACGGCGCGGGGAAGGCGTTCGTCGGGCAGGCGTCGAGGCAGGCGGTGCAGGTGCCGCAGTGTTCCGCCTCGGGCGGATCCGGCTCGATCTCGGCGGCCGTCAGGATCACGCCCAGGAACAGCCAGTTGCCATGGTCGCGGCTGAGCAGATTGGTGTGCTTGCCCTGCCAGCCCAGGCCGGCGCGCTGCGCCAGGGGCTTTTCCATCAGGGGGGCGGTGTCGACGAAGACCTTCACGTCCTGACCGGTGCGCGCCGCGACCTGGCCGGCCAGCGTCTTGAGCCGGCCCTTGATCACCTCGTGATAGTCGTCGCCGCGCGCATAGACCGAGACATAGCCGACCGAGCGGTCGGCCATTTCCGGCAGGGGATCGGCGTCGGGTCCGTAGTTGAGGCCCAGCACGATCGCGGTGCGCGCTCCGTCCCACATGGCGGTGGGGTGGGCGCGCCGCGGCAGCGTCGTCTCCATCCAGCCCATGTCGCCGTGGCGGCCCGCCTCCACGAAGTGCGCCAGTCGCTCGCCCGCCGACCACGGCGCGGCGGCCGAGGCGAAGCGGCAGGCGTCGAAGCCCAGCGCGGTCGCGCGGTCGCGGATGAGGGCGCGCAGGTCGGCCATGGGGGGTGTCTCTCACACCACCGAGCCCCGCGAAAGCGATTGGAGCGCGGACGTCCACGTCCGCGTCTTTGCGGCGTTCGCGGACCTGGAGGTCCGCGCTCCCTTTAGAAATCCAGGTCCGCGTAGTGGGGGGCCGCTTGCAGACCCGGCAGGCGGTCGGTCAGCAGGGGGCGGAACGACGGGCGGGACTTGATGCGCATGTACCAGGTCTTCAGCGCCGGCCAGGCGGTCCAGGAGACCTCGCCGAAGAAGTCGAGCACCGACAGGTGGGCGGCCGCGATCAGGTCGGCCTGGGACAGGCGGCGGCCGGCCAGGCAGTCCCGCTGGGCCAGCAGGTTCTCCAGCTCTGAGAGGTGGCCTTTCAGGTTGTCGCGCCCCTCGCGCAGGGCGCGGGCCTCGGGCGGGCCGAGCCGCAGCAGCGGCTTCTCCAGCCGTTCGTGCAGCAGGACGGCGTCGACCTCGTCGTTGAAGCGGCGGGCGAACCACTGGACCAGGCGCCGCGTCTCGGCGCGCTCGACCGGATCGGCGGGCAGAAGGAAGGGGGCGCCGGCGCGGTCTTCCAGCCAGCCCAGCAGCGCGGGCAGCTCGCACAGGGTCAGGGGGCGCTCTCGTTCGCTGGTGACGAAGACGGGCGGCATGCCGGACGGGTTCAGCCCGCGCAGGACGCAATCCGGCTCCCAAGGGCGGACGGGGTTCTCCTCGAAGGCGGCCTTGGCCTCGCCCAGCGCCAGGCGCGCCGTGCGCGAGGCGGGGTCGAAGGCGAAGTGGTGCAGGACGCCGAGGCTCATCCGGCGAGCCATGGCATGGGGCCGTTAAGGCCGCGTTTACCGCGTGCGCAACCTGTCCACCCCGCCCCACAGCAGCCACAGCGCGATGATGGCGCCGGCCGCCGCGTCCAGCCCCGGCGAGCCCAGGAAGGCGGCGCCCGCCAGGCCGATGACGGCGACCAGAACGACCGACGGATCGGCCACGGCTTCCGGGTCCGCCCGTCCCGGCGCGCGGCGCAGGCCGGGCAGCGAGGTCGCCGCCAGCGCCAGGGCCGAGGCGACCACGAGGGCCACCACCCCGACGTCGCCGGCGGTCAGGGTCTGGGGCCCGAGCATGCGGGCCAGGGACGCCGCGCCCAGCAGGCCCGACGCCGCCAGCGCCATGCCGGCCAGGAAGGCGTCGGCCCCCTGCCCGTCTCCCGAGCGGCGCTTGCCCAGCAGGCCGACGAAGCCGGCGAGGTGAAGCGCGCCGGCGATCAGGGCCCCGGCCGCGCCCAGCGAGCCGGTGGCCGCAAGCGCGAACGCCTCCAGCGCCACGATCAGCACGGCGACCAGCGCGACGGCGGGGCGCAGGCGGGCGGCGGGATCGGGGGCGACGTCGGCGGTCATGACCCGCTTCTGACGCAGGTCACCTGCGGTTCCAAGGGGGCTCTGCGCCGCGTTTCAGCCGGCATTAGGGATAATGTCACGAAACCCCGTCATGCCGTTCCGGCGCGGGGCGCGCGCGGCGGAGACGCCATGGACGGCGAAGGACGCTGGATCGGACGGCGCGAGGCGCTGGAGCGGCTGGGGGTCAAGACCCAGACGCTGTACGCCTATGTCAGCCGCGGGCGGATCACGGCGCGTCCGGACCCCGGCGATCCCCGGCGCAGCCTGTACGCCGTGCGAGACATCGAGCGCCTGATCCGCGGCGAGGGGCCCGCCGAGGCGCCGCCCGAGCGGGCCGCGGCGCGGGGCGAGGCGGAACTGCTGTCCGGTCTGAGCACGCTGTCGGGCGGGCGGCTGTACTATCGCGGCATGGACGCGGCGGAGCTGGCCCAGCAGGCCACGCTGGAGGACGTCGCGCGCCGCCTGTGGGACGTGGAACCCAACCCGTTCGTCGATTTGAAGCCCCGCGTGGACCTGTTCACCGCCGGGTCGATCCGGTCGCGGGTGTTCGCCACCCTGGCGCGGCGGGCGGGCGAGGCGCCGTCGGGCGACGGCATGGACGAGGCGGCGCGCGTGTCGGACGCGGCGGCGGCGCTGAATGAGGTGGTGGACGCGGCCTCGGGCCCCGGCCCGCGCTCGCACTTTCATCAGAGGCTGGCGCGCGGCTGGAAGATGGTGGAGCGCGACGCGCACCTGCTGCGGCGCGCCCTGGTGCTGTGCGCCGACGGACGGATGAGCGCGGCGGTGCTGGCCACGCGGACCGCGGCGGCGGGCGGCGCCTCCATGGCGGGGGCGGCGCTGGCCGGGCTGACGACGTTGGCGGCGTCGGGCCTGGTGCAGAGGACGCAGGCGGCGGTGCTGGAGGTGATCGACGCGCGGCGCGATCCGAACTTCATGCCGCCTCCGGTCGCGGCCGACGCGGACTGGCCCGGCGGCGACCCGCGCGGCCCCGCCCTGCTGGCTGCCCTGGCGGCGACGGGCGAAGCGGCCCGGGTGCGGCAGAGGTTCGAGGCGGCGGGCCGGCACGTGGATCTCGCGCTGGCGCTGGCGCTGGTCACGCGGTCGCTGGAGTTGCCGCGCGAGGCGGCGGTCGACCTGATCCTGATCGGCCGGCTGGCGGGTCTTCTGGGCCATGCGCTGGATCAGCGGCGATCGGGCTCGCCCATCCGGGCGCGACTGCGCTATGTGGGGCCCGAACCCGGCGCGCGCTGAGCGACGGCGGGACGGTTCCGAGCGTTTGGGGGTTTCATGGCGGACTGGCTGGCGGCGATCCTTCTCGGCCTGATCGAGGGGCTGACCGAGTTCATTCCGGTGTCGTCGACCGGCCACCTGCTGCTGCTGCGCGAGGCGCTGGGGCTGCAGGGCCAGAACTGGAACACCTTCGTGGTGATGATCCAGCTGGGCGCGATCCTGGCGGTGATCAGCGTCTATTTCGCCAAGCTGTGGAAGGTGCTGATCGGCCTGCCGACCAGTCCGGAGGCCCGACATTTCGCCATCAGCGTGCTGATCGCCTTCCTGCCGTCGCTGTTCGCCGGGGTGTTCCTGTACGACTTCATCACCCGCGTGCTGTTCGAGACGCCGCAGGTGATCTGCATCATGCTGATCGTGGGCGGCTTCCTGCTGATCGCGGTGGAGCGGTTCGCGCCCCAGCCCCAGCATTTCGACGCGATGAAGCTGACGTGGAAGACGTCGCTGCTGATCGGCCTGTTCCAGTGTCTGGCGCTGGTCCCGGGCGTGTCGCGGTCGGGGGCGACGATCTCCGGTTCCATCCTTCTGAAGCTGGAGAAGCCGGCGGCGGCGGAGTTCAGCTTCTTCCTGGCCATCCCGACCATGGTCGGCGCCTTCGCCTATGCGCTGATGAAGGAGTACGAGACGATGGATTTCCAGGGTTTCGGCTGGGTGATCGGCGTCGGCTTCGTGACCGCCTTCCTGGCCGGGCTGGCGGTGGTGCGGTTCCTGGTGAACTTCGTCGGCCAATACGGCTTCACGCCCTTCGCCTTCTGGCGGATCGTGGTGGGAAGCGTCGGCCTGTTGGCGATCTGGCTGTACTGAAGAAAATAATATTGCTTGCGGCCGGCTCCCGGATCAGCAATATTATTCCATGAAGACGATCGTGTTTTCGAACCGAGCCGCCAGGGAGTTCGACGCTCTGCCGGTCCTCGTGCGACGGACGGTTTCCGACGCCCTCGACGCTTACGCGATCCATGGGAGAGGCGACGTCAAAGCGCTTCAGGGCCGGGACGGCTTTCGCCTGAGAGTCGGCCGATGGCGCGTCATCTTCGCGGAAGACGCGGTCACGGTCCTGGCGCTCACGATCGGTAAACGTGAAACGACGACGTACAGGAGGTGACCATGGTTCCCTTTCAAATCCTGCGAACCGATGGCGGCGATGAATTGGTCGTGCTGGCGCGCGCGGACTTCGACGCTCTCGTGGCCGAGGCGAACGGCGGCGATGAGGACGCGGCCGACGCCGCGGCCTTCGACGACGCTCTTGCCGACTATCATGCCGACATTCACGCCGGTCGCGCCGCGGTGCAGCCCGACGAGGTCGCCGCCCTGATGCTGAAGGGAGACCGCCGCCTCACCGCATGGCGACGATTCCGCGGCCTGACCCAAGTCGATCTGGCTCAAATGGCCGGGATCGGTCAGGGATTTTTGTCGCAGTTGGAGCAGGGTCGAAAGACCGGCTCACCCGAAACGCTGGAAAGCCTGGCTCAAGTTCTGGGAGCCCGCGTCGAACAGATCGCCTGACCGCATTCAGGCGTTCAAAACGTGGCCTTTTCCGCGAACTGGCCGCCCTTGCGGTAGCGCCAGAGGTAGGACGGCACGACGGCTTCCATCCCCGTGGGCTGGATGCCCAGGGTCGCCAGGGTCGCGGCGTCGTCGGCGACCACATTGTCCGTCTCCAGCGACAGAACCTGATCGCGGGTCAGCACCGGCGGAATGCCCAGGATCGCGCTGAACTGCGCCGCCGAGCCGATCATGCGGGCGACGGGGAACGGCAGAGGGGCCAGCAGCCGCGCGCGGCCCGTCTCGCGCAGCACCAGCTTCAGCACCTCCTCGAAGGTCAGGACCGCGGGACCGCCCAGCTCGAAGGTGCGGCCGGCCGGGGCCTCGTCGGTCACGCCGCGCGCGATCGCCTCGGCCACGTCGCCGACGTAGACGGGCTGGAACCGCGTCTTGCCGAAGCCGACCAGAGGCAGGGCGGGCGCGAACGTGGCCATCGCGGCGAAGCGGTTCAGGAAGCCGTCGCCCGGGCCGAAGACGATCGAGGGGCGCAGGATCATCGCGTCCGGGTAAACCGCGCGCACGGCCGCCTCGCCCCCGGCCTTGGACCGGGCGTACTCCGACTTGCCGTTCGCGTCGGCGCCGATGGCCGAAACCTGCACGAAGCGGGTCGCGCCCGCCGCCCGGGCCTGTTCGGCGATCGTGCGCGCCGCGTCGACGTGCATCGCCTGAAAGGTGCGCTTGCCCGATTCGAACAGGATGCCGATCAGGTTGACCACGGCGTGGGCCCCGCGGCAGACCTCGGCCACCTGGGCGGCGTCGGTGACGTCGCAGCGGACCAGCTGGATCTGGCCGGGGTCGCCCGCCGGCTTCAGCTCCACCGCCAGGTTGGGCTGGCGCACCGCCACCCGCACGCGCCAGCCGCGTTTGGCCAGGGCGCGTACGGCCTGGGTTCCGACGAAGCCCGAACCGCCGAAGACGGTGACGAGACCTTGCGTGGTCGCGACCATGCTGAAGCTCCGAGTGCGTCGGCCGGCGCACCTGCGCGCGGCGTTCGCGGGCGGGATAGACGACCCGCGCCCGACGGGCAACGCGACCCGTCGACCGACCGGGCAAAAAGGCCGTTGACCCGCACAATCCGCTGCCTTAAGGGTCCGCGCCTTCCGGACGGGAAGCCCACGCGGCGGCCCGGCCAGATGCCCAGGTGGCGGAATTGGTAGACGCGCTGGCTTCAGGTGCCAGTGACTGAAAGGTCGTGGAGGTTCGAGTCCTCTCCTGGGCACCAATTCTCTTCAAACGGCGTCGCGAGCGATCGCGACGCCGTTTTGAGTCCGGGCTTCCTCGGTCGCGCCGGCGGTGAGGGCGGCTGGTTCATCACCAAGGACACCAAGGAGACACGAAGGACACCAAGAAACCGAGCGCGATGCGCCGCAGGCGTCCGTCATTTCCGAACGACAAGGCGCTCCGCGCGAAGAAGGGCGCCGGCCCCTTCGTGTCCTTCGTGTCTCCTTGGTGTCCTTGGTGATGAACCGACCGGTCCCTCCCCCACGCGCAAAAGGCCGTGTAAGACACCGGACATGACCGTGCATTTTCATCAGGGCGATCTGCCCGACGGGCTGGAACTGGGCCCCATCGTCGCCGTGGATTCCGAGACCATGGGGCTGCGATACCGGCGCGACGCCCTGTGCGTGGTGCAGCTGTCGGCGGGCGACGGGGACGCGCACGTGGTGCGGCTGAACCGGCCGGCCTACGACTGTCCGAACCTGCGCCGGGTGCTGACCGATCCGGCGGCGCTGAAGATCTTCCACTACGGCCGCTTCGACGTGGCGATGTTCCAGCTGCATCTGGGGGTCGAGACCACGCCCCTGTTCTGCACCAAGATCGCGTCGAAGCTGGCGCGCACCTACACGGACCGGCACGGGTTGAAGGACGTGGTGCGCGAGCTGGCGGGCGTGGACCTGTCCAAGGCGCAGCAGTCCAGCGACTGGGGCGCCGATCAGTTGAGCCCCGAACAGCTGGCCTATGCCGCGTCCGACGTTCTGCACCTGCATGCGGTGCGCGAGCGCCTGATGGCCATGCTTGAGCGGGAGGGGCGGATGGACCTGGCCCAGGCCTGTTTCGACTTTCTGAACACGCGCGCCCGGCTGGATCTGGAAGGCTGGGACGAAATCGACGTCTTCGCCCACAGCTGATCCCGTGACCGACGCGCCCCCTCCCCTGCCCGACGACGACGGCCGCCTCGGCAGGGAGGCGGCGCGGTGGCGCGCGCGGTCGCAGCGGGTGCGGCTGCTGCGCCGCGTGCTGCCGATCCTGATCGTGATGCTGGCCGGCGGGGTGGTCGCCTGGGTCGCCCTGCGCACCGTCATCTCGGGCGCCGAGCGGGACGCCGAGACGCGCCAGGAGCAGGCGCTGGTCAACGCCGTCTTCCATGGCCAGGACGCCCAGGGGCGATCCTTCATGATCGGCGCCCAGGGCGCGACGCGCGACCCGACGACCGGGCGGTATCGTCTGATCGGCCCGGTGCTGCGGCTGAACCTGGGCGGGCGCAAGGTGACCGAGATGACCGCCGACGGCGGCGAGTACGACCAGGCGGCCAAGACGGTGACCATCGGCCCGAACGTGCGCATCGCCGACGGCGAGAGCGGCTTCACCCTGGTGACGCCCGAGGCGGTCATGGACACCGAGACCGGCACGGTGACCGGCGACAAGGGCATAGAGGGCACGGGCCCGCTTGGAACCATCAAGGCTTCGGCCTATGTGATCGAGGACCAGGGCGAGCGGATCCGCTTCCGCGGCCTGGGCGACCAGAAGGTGCGCGGGGTCATCAACCCCGCCGGATCGGATCGATGAGAATGAGCACGCGCAAGTCCTTGGGCGCTCTGGCCGCCGCCGTGGCGCTGACCCTGCCGGCCGCGGGCGGGGCGCAGGTCGCGCCGAGCTCGGCCGACGCGCCGATCTATTGGGGCGGGGACGAAGTCATCTACGAGGGCAGCATGCTGTCCTTGGTGGGCAGAGTTGAGCTCACTCAGGGCGAAAACCGGCTGCGAGCGGATCGGGTTTCGGGTTTGAACCAGTCCGGAGACAGCGTGATCCGCGCGACCGGGAATGTCTTCTTCGTCACGCCAGAGCAGACGATTCGGGGCGATGCGGCAACTTACACGACCGCGACGGCGACCTTGGTCGTCTCCGGAGATGTGATTTTAGCTCAGGGCCAGAACGTCGCGACCGGTTCGCGGCTCACGTACGATGTCCGCACGGAATCCGCGCGGCTGGAAGGCAGGCCGACTCCGAACGGCTCGCGCGTACAAGGCGTTTTCTACCCAGACGAGTAGACATTTTCTTCTCCTGCGTGCATGCTGGCTTCGGCAGCAGATACTGCCGATCGCGCAAGGAGCCTCCTATGCTGTCTGCGGTAATAGCATTGTCTTGGTCGCTGACATTCCAGCCCGTTCTCATCCAAGACCCCGATCTTCCTCCACCGTCCTGCCCGTCCGGCGAGACCTGCACGCCATACGATCCGTTCCCGCCTGGCCATCCCATGGACGAGAACACGGTCTGCATACGGGTGACGTCTGACAACAACCGCGTCATGTGCATCACCTATCCAGACGGCTGGGGTGACGGCGATCAGGACGAAGTCGACCCCTGACACTGGCGGGAGCGGACGGTTCTCGGTAGCTAGCTGGAAATGGCCCGCAAGGAACTGTCCGCCCTCAATCTGGAGCCCGAGGCCGCGCCCGACGCGGCGCCTGAGGCCGTGCGCGGGGCACGGGGTCTGAGGGTCGAGAACCTGGCCCGCAGCTTCGGCCCGCGGCAGGTGGTGCGCGACGTCTCGCTCAGCCTGGACCGCGGCGAGGTGGCCGGGCTGCTGGGGCCGAACGGCGCAGGCAAGACGACCTGCTTCTACATGATCACCGGCCTGATTCCGCCCGACAGCGGCCGCATCCTGCTGGACGGGCAGGACGTGACCGCCCAGCCGATGTACCAGCGCGCGCGCATGGGGCTGGGCTATCTGGCGCAGGAGGCCAGCATCTTCCGCGGCATGAGCGTGGAGGAGAACGTCCGCGCCGTCGTCGAACTTCACGAGGCCACGCCGGCGAGGATCCGCGAGGAGACCGACCGCCTGATGGAGGAGCTGGGCGTGTCTCACCTCGCCAAGGCCTCGGCCGCCGGCCTGTCGGGCGGCGAGCGACGCCGCGTGGAGATCGCGCGGTCGCTGGCGGGCAAGCCGGCCTTCATGCTGCTGGACGAACCCTTCGCCGGCATCGACCCCCTGGCCATCGCCGACATCCGCCAGGTCATCCGCTATCTGGCCGACCAGGGCATCGGCGTCCTGATCACCGACCACAACGTGCGCGAGACGCTGGACATCATCGATCGCGCCGCGATCATCTCGTCGGGGGCGGTGCTGTTCGAGGGCACGGCGGCCGAGGTGGTGAACGACCCGGAGGTGCGGCGCGTGTATCTGGGCGACAGCTATCGGTGATCGCCGCTTAGACCCCCGTTAACCGCTTCGGCGCAAACGTGGCCCCAGCAAGTTCCGGGCCATCCGGAGCCGGGGAGCGACGACGTGCTGGGTCAGAGGCTTGAGGTCAGGCAGGGGCAGGGGCTGGTCGTCACGCCCCAGCTGCAGCAGGCCATCAAGCTGCTGCAGCTGTCGAACCAGGAGCTGGAGGCCTTCGTCGAGGCGGAGCTGGAGCGCAATCCGCTGCTGCAGCGCGACGAGCCGGACGCGCCGGGCGAGGGCGAGGGCGCGCCCGTCGAGGCCGCCGCGTCGTCGGAAACCGAACTCAGCTTCGAGGACGGCCGGTCGTCCGCCGCCGACGAGGCCATGGACGTGCGCGCCGAGGACGGCTGGAACGACGCCTCGGAAACCGCCGCCGCGCCGACGGCCGAGGCCCAGGCCGGGCTGAACGACTGGAGCCGCGTCGGCGCCGGCGGCTCGGCCCCCGACGGGGAGCTGGAGCGGCCGGACACGCGCGAGGCCACCCTGTGGGAGCATCTGCAGACCCAGGCCTCGGCCGCGCGGCTGTCGCCGGCGGACCTGGCGATCGCCCACGTGCTGATCGACATGGTGGACGAGGGCGGATACCTGCGCGGCGAGCTGATGGAGGTCGCGGACCGGCTGGGCTGCGGACTGGACCGCGTCGAGGCTGTGCTGAGGGTCTGTCACGGCTTCGAGCCGACCGGGATCATGGCGCGGTCGGTGCCGGAGTGCCTGGGGCTGCAGCTGGCGGAGCGGAACCGGCTGGATCCGGCGATGCAGGCGCTTCTGGACAATCTTGACCTGTTGGCGAAGCGCGACCTTGCGGGCCTGAAGAAGGTCTGCGGGGTCGACGGCGAGGATCTGGCCGAGATGATCGGCGAGCTGAAGGCCCTGACGCCGCGCCCCGGCGCCGGCTTCGGCGGCGAGCCGGCCCAGACGGTGGTCGCCGACGTGATCGTGAAGCCGGACCCCGCAGGCGGCTGGCGCGTCGAGCTGAACGCCGACACCCTGCCCCGGCTGCTGGTCGACAAGCGCTATCACGGCGTGGTCGCGTCCGGCGCACGGTCGGATCAGGAGAAGACCTTCGTCGCCGAGTGCGCGGCCCAGGCCAGCTGGCTGGTGAAGTCGCTGGACCAGCGGGCCAGGACGATCCTGAAGGTGTCCAGCGAGATCGTGCGCCAGCAGGACGCGTTTCTGGCCTTCGGCGTGGAATGCCTGAGGCCGCTGAACCTGAAGACGGTCGCCGACGCCATCGGCATGCACGAATCGACCGTCAGCCGCGTGACCTCGAACAAATGGATCGCCACGCCGCGCGGCCTGTTCGAGCTGAAATTCTTCTTCACCGCCGCCATCGCCTCGGTCGACGGCCAGTCGACTCATTCCGCCGAGGCCGTCCGCCATCGGATCAAGTCGATGATCGAGGCCGAGGCGGCGGAAACCGACGTGCTGTCCGACGACGCCATCGTCGACATCCTGAAGGAAGCGGGCATCGACATCGCCCGGCGCACCGTGGCCAAGTATCGGGAAGCCCTTCGGATTCCTCCCTCGACCCAGCGGCGGCGGATGCTGCGGGCCGGGTGATCCCGGCGCCAAGCGTGACCACAAAAAAGTGAAGCCCGTTGACACCGAACGCGGTCGGTCGCGTTCTATGCCCATGCAAGTCCAAGTCAGCGGCAAGCACGTGGATGTCGGCGAAGCGTTAAGCTCGCGCATCTCCCAGGAACTCAACGACGGGGTCGGCAAATACTTCGAACGCGGCGGCCAGGACGCCGAGGTCGTGGTGTCCAAGGACGGTCCGGGATTCAAGGTCGATTGCTGGGTGCGTCTGGCGTCGGGCCAGACCCTGGTCACCACCGGCATGGGCGGCGACGCCCATGCGGCCTTCTCCGATTCGCTGGACAAGCTGGAGAAGCGGGTCCGGCGCTACAAGCGGCGTCTGAAGAACCACCACGCCGGACCGGCGGGCCTGTCTCCCGAGAAGACCGAGATGGCGGCCGCCACCGTGTTCCGCGCGCCCGAGACGGTGGAGGACGAGGACTTCGGCGACGCCGGCGCCCCCGGGAATGCGCCGGCCGGCATGGTCATCGCCGAGGGGCATTCGCCGATCAAGGTGATGACGGTCGGTCAGGCCGTGCTCGAACTGGACATGACCGGATACCCGGTTCTGATGTTCCGCAACGCCGGGCACGGCGGCGTGTCGGTGGTGTATCGACGACCCGACGGCAATGTGGGCTGGATCGATCCGGCACGCACGGGAACCAACGGCAAGGGCTGACCGAACGTCGATCGATCATAGGCCTTCTTTCGGCGCCGGATCGCGGGTAAAGCGGCCGCGCGCCAGACGACAGTACGCGTGAAGGGCGTTCGGGGATCATCATGGACATCGGCGCATTGCTGCCCGAGGGCGGCATCGTCCTGAAGAGCGGCGTGACCACCAAGCGTCAGGCGCTCCATGCGCTGGCCGACGCGGCGGCGCAGGCCTATGGCCTGGACGCGCAAGCCGTCTATGACGCCCTGAACGAGCGTGAGGCGCTGGGGTCGACCGCGCTGGGTTCGGGCGTGGCGGTGCCGCATGCGCGGATCGCCGGCATGGCCGGCGTAAGCGCTGTCTTCGTCAAACTGGACCAGCCGGTGGCCTTCGGGGCGCTGGACGACCGGCCCGTGGATCTGCTGCTGGGCCTGTTCGCCGCGCCGGAGGACGGCGCCGGGCATCTGCGAGCCTTGGCCGCAGCGTCGCGGGCGCTCCGGGGGTCGGACCTGCGCGATCACCTGCGCAAGGCGGAGAAGCCGGACGCCGTGCGCGCCCTGCTGATGCGGCAATCCCAGGCTCAGGCCGCCTGACGAACCGCCGCAGCGATCCGTCAGTGAACTGAGACGGGCTCCAACTCATGCGCCACGGCCGCCGCGAAGGCGGCTTCCCGGTCGATCAGAACGGCCAGACGTTCGCCGTCGGCGCTGTGGACCGCATACAGAATCTGGTCGGGGTCGATGTTCAACCCTTTGAGCGCCGCCTTGGGGGCATCGCCCAGAATTTCGGCGGCCGCCACCTCTCGCACATAGACCATGTCCGGCGCGCCGAGGTCGGCAAGGGCTTGTTTGGACAGCTGGGTCTGCATGGCGGGAATTCCCGTGGCTCCTTCAAGGGGTTCGAGCGATCGTCGCTCAGGCTTGAGATATCGGAATGCGGCGCACGGCGGGTCGTTCCTCCGGCCGCGCCAGATCGATGTGCAGCAGGCCATGCTCCAGACGCGCCTCCACGACCTCCAGCCCGTCCGCCAAGACGAAGGCGCGCGTGAAGCCGCGAGCCGCGATGCCGCGATGCAGATAGGCGCCCGGGTCGGCCTCCGCTCCCTCGCGCTTGCCGGCCACGGTCAGCTGGCGACCCTCGATCGTCACGGCCAAGTCGTCGGGCGTGAAGCCGGCCACGGCCAGGGTGATGCGGACGGCATGATCCCCCCGGGCCTCGACGTTGTAGGGAGGATAACCCTCGGCCGCAGCGCGCTGGGCGCGGTCGATCAGGGCGCGGGTGTGGTCGAAACCCAGCAGGAACGGGCTGTCGAACAGCAGGGTGCGGGTCGTCATCGTCATCGGCCCCCGAAGCAGGCGACGGCCTCAAGGCGCCCCATGGAGGCGACGCCCGGCCGGACGCTCAGATGGGGCCGCGGGCGCCCGGCTTCAACCGCCCCGGAACCGCGCGTCCATCGACCAGCGCCCGGGTCCGCCCGTGGCCAGGATCAGGCCCGCCAGAACGCACATCATCGGCCCGAAAACTTCCCGCGCGACGGCTTCGCCCGGCGCCTCCAGCCCCGTCGCCAGCAGGACGACCGCGACGGCGAAGTTGACGGCCAGCAGCAGTCCCGCCCAGCGCGTCAGAAAGCCGGGGACGAGCAGAATCCCGACCAGCAGTTGAGCATAGACGGAGACCGGCGCGGCCACGGCGGGCAGCGGGCAGTTCAACCCCGCGAGAAAAGCCTGAAACTCGGCCATGCGCGCGGCGGAGGTGACGTTGTCCCACACGCCCCAGATCAAAAAGCCGCCGAGATAGAGGCGCAGCAGCAACACCGCCTCGTCGGCGAAACGGCTGAAGAGAACGTGATCCGATCGGGGGTTGCGCATCGTCGGCGTCTCGCGTCGGAGTGGGGCGTGGGGCCCCTTGCCCCATCCCCCTTCGGAGTTCCCAGTCATGCGTGCGGTGGTCCTGGCGTCAATCCTTCTTCTGGGGGCCGCATCCCCCGCCTTGGTGCAGGCGCAGACGCCGCAGGACGCGACGGCCCAGTATCGTGACGTGAAGGCGCGCGCGGAGGCCGGCGACGCCGAAGCGCAGTGGAACCTCGGCATGATGCTTCTGAACGGCGAGGGAACGACACGGAACGAGCGCGAAGCCTGGCGCTGGGTGCGGGCGTCGGGCGACGCGGGCTATGAGAACGGCATGATCTCCACCGCCGTCATGCTGGCCCTGGGTCAGGGCACGACCAAGGACGAGTCACAGGCGCGGGATTGGTATCGCCGAGCGGCGGAGACGCATGACTCGGCCCATGCCCTGCGCGGCTACGCCGGCATGTTGCTGACGGGTCAGGGCGGCCCGCAGGAGGTGGAGCGCGGTCTGGCCTATCTGGAACTGGCCGGCGAGGGCGGAGACGAGAACGCGCTGCGCATTCTGGAGGCCATCGCCCCGCAAGTCGCCGGCCGGGTGGATCGCGCCCGTCTGGACGCCTACAAGACCGAGTGGGTGGCGGCGCACGGCCGGCCCGACTGAGGCCGCGCATCGCGTCTGAGCGACCTTGGAAATGCCGGGATGGTGGGGCAGAAGACGCATTCTCGCCGCTTGTCGGAGCGTCCTATGTCCCGCCTGATTCCCCTGTCCGTCGTGACCGCGGCGGCCGTCGTGGCGATGGCGACCGGACAGGCGGGCGCGCATGCCGGCCTGGCCTCGGCCACGCCCGCGCCGAACGCCGTCGTCGCGCCGACCCGGACGGTCAGCTTGACCTTCAGCGGCCGGATCGTGGCGAACTTCTCCAGCTTCGACGTCACCGACGCGGCGGGAAACAAGGCCGTCGTCACCGTGGCCCACGCGCGCGACGGCAAGACCATGACCGGGACCCTGGCCCGACCGCTGGCGCGGGGCCTGCACCGGGTCGACTGGCGCATCGCCTCGATCGACGGCCACCGCATGACCGGGGCCTACGTCTTCACCGTGCGGTGAGATGGAAGAACCCATCGTCGCCGGCCTGAGGCTGGTCCAGTACGTCGGCGTGGCCCTGCTGCTGGGGGCGCCGCTCTTCCTGGCCGGCGCGGGGCGCGATCTGCCGTCCCGGTACTGGGCACGGCCGCTGACGATCGCGGCAGCGGGCCTCACAGCGCTGGGCGCGGCCGGCGCCCTGACGGCCCAGACGGCGGTCATGGCGGGATCATGGAGCGAGGCCCTCAAGCCCGGTTCCTTAAGTCTGGTCGCGTTTCAGACGCCCTTCGGCCTGTCGATGGTGACGCGTGCGGGGGCGGCGCTGACGGCTTTGGCGGCCCTCGCCCTGCTGAAGACCGGGCGGACAGCCTGGACCGCGTCGATCGTCGCCGGTCTGGTCGCGGCCGGCAGCTTCGCGTGGAGCGGCCACGCCGGCTCGACGGAGGGGGCGGGCGCGCGGCTGCACCTCGCGGCCGACGTCCTGCATGCGGTCGCGGCGGCGGTCTGGCTGGGCGCCTTGGCCGCGCTGACCCTGACCTGTCTCGACCGGGGTGCGGCCCAAAGCCGCGAAACCGCGCGGGCGTTCGCCCGCTTTTCCGGCGTCGGCATTTCGGCGGTCGTCGCGCTGGCGGCGACGGGACTTGTGAACTCGGCCTTCCTCGTCGGGCCGGAGAAGATCGGCGAGCTGGGCGACGGCCTGTACGGCCGACTGCTGCTTTTCAAGCTGACGTTGTTCGCCGCCATGCTGGCGCTGGCCTGGAGCAACCGGACCCGGCTTACCCCGGCACTGGCGGCCGCCGGCCCGGCCGAGGCGGAGGCCGCCCTCGCGCGGCTACGGGCCAGCGTGCTGGTGGAGACCGCTCTGGGCCTGGCCGTGCTGGCGGTGGTCGCCGTGATGGGCGTCGAGGCGCCGCCCGGGCTGATGTGACGGTGGAAGGACGCTCCCTACCCCCGCTCCTTCGTCTTCATGAAGCGGACCTTGGGGAAGCGTTCGCCGACGTAGCCCGTCTCCCAACTGGACTTGGCCAGGAAGACGGGGGCGGCGTCGATGTCGACAGCCATCTGGGGGCGGTACTTGCCCATGAAGTCGTCGAGGTCGGCTTTGGCCCCCCCCTCCGCAAAAGCGATCCAGCGGGCCTCGGCCCAGGGGCTGGGTTCGAACAGGACGTCCAGGCCGTATTCCTCGCCCAGGCGGTCGGCCATGACCTCGAACTGCAGCTGGCCGACGGCGCCGACGATGAAGTCGCTGCCCAGCTCCGGGCGGAACAGCTGGGTCACGCCCTCCTCGGCGAGACCCTCCAGCGCCTTCTTCAGGTGCTTGGCCTTCAGCGGATCCTTGACCCGCACCCGCTGCAGGATCTCGGGCGCGAAGTTGGGCAAGCCGGCGAAGCGGATCATGCCGCTCTCCGACAAACTGTCGCCCACCCGCAGCACGCCGTGGTTGGGGATGCCGATCACGTCGCCGGCGAAGGCGTCCTCGGCCAGTTCGCGGTCGCTGGCGAAGAACATGATGGGGGCGTTCACGCTCAACTGCTTGCCCGTGTTCTGGACCTTCAGCTTCATGCCGCGGCGAAACTGGCCGGACGCCATGCGGAACATGGCGATGCGGTCGCGGTGGTTGGGGTCCATGTTGGCCTGGACCTTGAAGACGAAGCCGGTGACCTCGGCCGTGCCGGGATCGACGGTCAGCTCTACCGGCTCGGGTGCGTTGCGGGTCTCGGGCGGGGCTTCCTTCTTCGCCGGCATCACCTTGGGCGGCGGGGCCCAGTCGCCGATGGCCGCCAGCAGCTGGTCGATGCCGAAGTGGCGCAGCGCCGAGCCCCACAGGACGGGCGTCATGTGCCCCTCCAGGAAGGCCTGGCGGTCGAAGGGCTTGTAGCCGCCCTCGACCAGCTCCAGCGCCTCGGTCAGGTCGGCCTGCTCGGAGCCCTCGAAACAGTCGGCGGCGTCGGCCAGGGGGCGGGGGGCGCCGTGGTCGGGGTCTTCGTCCGAGCCCGCGGCCTTGCGGACGTAGGGCTGGAACATGCCCGTGCCGATCTCGACCATGCCGCGCAGGCGGTTCCCGCTCTCGGCCGGCCACCAGATGGGCGAGGGGTCGAGCTGCAGGCGGCTGGCGATCTCGTCCAGCAGGGCCATGGGATCCTGGGCCTCGCGGTCCAGCTTGTTGATGAAGGTGATGATCGGGATGTCGCGCAGGCGGCACACCTCGAACAGCTTCAAGGTCTGGGGCTCGATGCCCTTGGCGGCGTCCAGCACCATGATGGCGCAGTCGGCGGCCGTGAGGGTGCGATAGGTGTCTTCCGAGAAGTCCTCGTGGCCCGGCGTGTCCAGCAGGTTGAACATCTTGCCGTCGTGCTCGAACGTCATGACCGAGGCCGAGACGGAGATGCCCCGCTCCTTCTCGATCTTCATCCAGTCCGATCGCGTGCGCCGGTTCTCGCCCCGCGCCCGCACCGCCCCGGCCGCGCGGATCGCGCCGCCCGACAGCAGGATGTGCTCGGTCAGGGTCGTCTTGCCCGCGTCGGGGTGGGCGATGATGGCGAAGGTCCGGCGACGGCCGGCCTCCTCGGCGAGAGTCAGTTTCGACATGGCGCGCGGCGATAGCCCGAACGCGCCCTCAAGTCATCACATGCCCTGGACGAGGTGCAGGATGTTGCCGTCGGGATCCTTGAACCAGGCCATGCGGGCGTCGCCGGCCAGGTGAACGCCGTCCTCAAACGTCGTGCCGGGGAAGTCGTATTTTTCGAACGTCACGCCGCGTCCCGTCAGGGCTCGCACGACGTCCTCCAGCCCCTTGCCCATCGCCCAGACCACGGCATTGGCCAGGTTGGAGCCGGCGTATTCGGAGACGTAGACGGTCAGCCGCGTGGCGCCGGTGCGGTAGACCGCCATGGTCGCGTCTGCGGTCTCCTCCGGCAGATCCAGCGTCTTTCCATAGAAGAGGCGGGCGCGGGCCAGGTCGGTCACCGCGACGATCGGATGGGCGTCGATGTTCCTGAGCATGATCGTTCCTGTGGATGCACCTGACGGAAACGCGCACGCTTTCGTGCAGATCACTCGCCGTGACGGGGAATCGCGGTGTTAATCATTCTGAACGATTTTTCGCGAACCGATCGGAGCGCCCGCAGTGGCCTTGCTCGATCTTCTCACCGCTCAGGAACGCCGATGTCTGACGGGCGTCGCGCAGCATCGTCAGGCGGATGAGATTTCGGCCGAGTTGGGCATCGCCCAGGCGACGGTCGAGCGGCACCTTGCGAATGCGCGCCGCAAGCTGGGCGTGACGAGCTCACGCGCCGCGTTCCGCCTGCTGCATGAGCGCGGCGAAATTCTGCATACCGAGTATGCAGCGGGTTTTTCCAGCCTGCCGGCCGACGACGACGCGATCGATCCTGACGGTCTCGAAGGAGGCCAAAATGATCGAACCCCAACGCAACATTCCCGACTGGTACAAGACCGACTGGACCCCCGCGACCGGTCCGGACCGCCTGCCGACCATGACCTGGGAGGACGTGGAGACCGTGCTGGACCAGTTGGCGGGCACGCCCCGGCGCAAGGCCTGGGCGGAACACCTGCTGAGCCAATTGCAGGAGGCGAGCGCGCATCTGTCGCCGATGGATCTGCTTCAGCAGATCGTTCTGACGGCCTCGGCCGTCACGGCGCCGACCGCCGAGCCGCCGGTCGCGCGGACGACGACCCGCAGACCGAGGAAAGGGAATCTGCCCAGCTGGAGCCTGACCGACCTGGAGTGGGCGATCAACTACAGCGTGTCCGGTCCTCGCCGCCGCGTGGCTCTGGAACGGCAGAGGGATCTGCTGAGACGCCGGCACGAGCTGTGTTCGGGGGCCGAGACGCTGCGCTCGATCTTCTTGATCGCGGCCGGGCTGCTTTCCGGGCGGACGCTGAAGACCCAGCGCAGGACGGACCTGAGCGACGCGGCCTGAGCGGAGCGGCCGTCCGCATACTCGTGATCCTTGCGGCGATCGGCTTCTGCACGTTTTTGTTGACGACGGTCGGGGAATTCGCTTTATGGTTGCAGTCGCTCCTTTTTCCGGGGCCGGGCATACCGAGGGTTCACCCATGACAAGACGAGAGTCCCACATCCAGTTGGCCCAATCCGTGGCCGACCAGCTGTTCGCCACTGAGCGGGCCGTCGACGACGCCATGTGCAGCATCGCCGGCCTGACCCAGTCCCTGCCCGCCAAGGCGCGGGAAGCTGGGTTCGCAGCCACCCGCGGCCAAGCCGTCTACGACCGCCTGGTCGAGGCGATGGCGGCCCAAGCGCGGGCCCGTTCGGCGGTCGTCGAGGCGCACAACGCCCTGGCGGATCTGCAGACCGAGTCCGTGTTCCGCTCGATGCCCATCGGCGGCGGCACAAAGGACGAAAAGCCGGGCACAAGCGGAAGGCTTGCGGTGGTCGCCGCCTGACGGCGATAGTCGCCCCCTTTGACGGGGGGCGGCATGTCGACGCTGGAAGTCATCGGCCTGGTCATCATGCTGGGCGTGTGCGGCTTCACCTTGTTGCGGGGCGGTTCGACCGAGCGTCGAGCCGCCCTCGCCGTTTCCTTCGCCTGGATCGCCTCGACCGTCGCCGACATGGACTGGTGGACCGGTGTGCAGTGGGGGATCCTGCTCATCGACGCGGCCCTGGCGGTCTTCCTGGTCTGGCTGTCGACGCGGAGCCGCAGGATCTGGCCGGCGGTGGCCGCCGCCGGCGTCGTTCTGATCGTTCTGACCCACATCGCCTTCCTGACCTCGGCGACCATGAGGCAGGCGGGATTCTTCACCGTCTACTATCTGTGGAGCTATCTGGTGCTCGGGGCCGTGCTGTGGGGCGGCGTCACGGCGCCACGGCGTCAGACGCGCTGATCGCGCCCGGTCCATGCGGGCCAGGCGTCAGATCGGCATCCGCATGATCTCCTGATAGGCCTGGATCACCTGGTCGCGGACGGCCATGACGGTTTCCAGAGAGGCCTCGGCTGACGACACCGCGGTGACGACGTCGATCAGGCTGCCCTGGCCCTGCACCGCCATGGACATCTGGGTTTCGGCGGCGCGGGTCTGTTCGACGGCGCCCTTCATCACGCCGTCCAGGATGGCGCCGAACTCCGAGCCGCCGGCCGGGTCCATGCCGCCCGCTCCGCCGACGGCGGAGCCCGACTGGACCGACTGATAGGCCTTGATGGCGGCCATGGGGTTCATCGGCTACGTCCTCAGCGCTTCAGGATGTCGAGGGTGCGCTGCTCCATGGCGCGCGCGGTCTCGATGACGTTCAGGTTGGCCTCATAGGCGCGCTGGGCCTCGCGCATGTCCATGGCCTCGACCAGGGTGTCGACGTTGGGGCGCAGGACGTAGCCTTCGGCGTCCGCGGCCGGGTGGCTGGGGTCGTAGTCGCGGCGGAACTGGCCCGGATCGGCGCGGACCTCGGCCAAGGCGACGCCGGTGGCGCCGTCCACCTCACGCGCGCGGAACACCGGCACCTGACGGCGATAGGGCTGGCCGCCGGCGGTGTCGGACGTCGAATCGGCGTTGGCGATGTTCTCGGCGATCACCCGCATGCGCGACTGCTGCGCCTTCAGGGCGCTGGCGGCCACGGCCATGGTGGAATTGCGGGGCGGAATGGGGTCAGGCACGGGTCAGCCCTCCGTCAGCGGCCGGGCGGCCGGGCGGCCATGCGCAGCAGGGCCATGGATTTCTGGTACAGGCTGATGGCGGCGTCGTAGGCCATGCGGCTCTCGGCCATCTTCAGCATCTGTTCCTCCACGACCACGGCGTTGCCGTCCAGCGTGGTTTCTGAATCGGGGCTGTCCTGCACGGCGAAGCGCGCGGGTTGATTGGTCGGCGCAATGTGGGCGGCCGAGGTGCGGGTCATCTGCAGCCCGCCCGCGCCCTGCACCGCCTTGGCGAAGTCGGTCGGCTGGCGAAGGTCGCGCGCCATGTAGCCGGGGGTGTCGGCGTTGGCGACGTTCTGGGCGATGACGCGCTGGCGCTCGTCCAGCCAGGTCAGCCGGCCCTTGATCTGGTTCAGCAGCGGCAGGTCGGCGGGCGACATCGGCCGGTCCTTCTCGCGACGCGGGCGGGGGCGCCCGAGCGAAATCGTGACCGAGCGTGGTTAATCAATCGTTCTCTAAACGGCCCGTTAACCCTGACCGTTAACGATCCGGGGCGATGGATTTCCTCGATCTGCTCCGCGCCATTTTCGGCCTGGCCTTCACCCTGGGCCTGATCGGGGGCGCGGCCTGGCTGGCGCGCCGCTATGCGCCGCAGCTGCTGGCCCGGCTGTCGGCCGAGCGGGGCGAGCGGCGCATGGCCGTGATCGAGACCCTGGTGCTGGATCCAGCACGACGGCTGGTGCTGGTCAAGATCGACGACGAGGAGCGGCTGATCCTGCTGGGCGAGGGGCGCGAGCTGATCGAGCCGCGGGGGAAGGGGACGTGAAGGTCTTCGTCCTGCCGACGCGGGCGGAACTCAAGCGCGCGGCCCTGCTGTCGCTGTGCGTGACCCTGGCCTGTCTGGTGTGGCCGCTGGGCGCGCTGGCGCAGGAGGCGGCGCAGGCGGCGGCGGGCTCGTCGGCGGTGAACATCGACCTGGGCACAGGGGCGGGCCTGACCACGCGAGTGGTGCAGCTGGTCGGGCTGATGACGGTGCTCAGCCTGGCGCCGTCGATCGTGATCATGACCACCAGCTTCGTTCGGATCGTGGTGGTGCTGTCGCTGCTGCGGACCGCGCTGGGCATGCAGCAGTCGCCGCCGAACGCGGTCTTGGTGTCGCTGGCCCTGTTCCTGTCGGCCATCGTCATGGCTCCGACCTGGCAGGACGCCTATGATTCGGGAATCAGGCCGCTGATGGATCAGCAGATGGAACTGCCCCAGGCGTTCGATCTGGCGGCCGATCCGGTGAAGACCTTCATGCTGGCCCAGGTGGACCGCGGCGACCTGGAACTGTTCACCCGGCTGTCCAACGTCGAGGCGCCGCCGACGGCGCAGGACCTGCCCCTGCGGGTCATCGTCCCCGCCTTCATGATCAGTGAGCTGAAGACCGCGTTCGAGATCGGATTTCTTCTTTTCGTTCCGTTTCTTGTGATCGACCTGGTGGTGGCCAGCGTGTTGATGTCCATGGGCATGATGATGCTGCCTCCGGTGGTGATCTCCCTGCCCTTTAAGCTGATCTTCTTCGTGCTGGTGGACGGGTGGAGACTGGTCGCCGGCAGCCTGGTCGAGAGCTTCCAGAGGGCGTCGGGCGGAGGGTGAATCCCCAGCCCGTGGGGCTTTCAGCGCCGAAGTCGCTTGCCAAGCGATCAAAAAGCGGCGTCAATCCGGCGGCAGTCGCCCAGTCGGGGCGACAGAAAATCGGAAACGACCCAACATGACCACTCAAGCCGAACTGATCGCCGCCGTCGCCAAGGACGCGGGCGTGTCGCAGGCCGACGCCGGCCGCGTGCTGACCGCCATCGTCGACAACATCCACAAGTCGCTGAAGTCCGGCGGCGACGTGCGCATCTCGAACCTGGGCGTGTTCGACACCGCCGCCCGCGCCGCCCGCGAAGGCCGCAACCCGGCCACCGGCGCGACCATCAAGATCGCCGCCTCGAAGGCCGTACGCTTCCGCGTGTCGAAGCCGCTGAAGGACGCGGTCAACAAGTAAGCCTTCCTCCCCGCCTACGCGGCGGGTGAGGATTGGGCGGGCGGAGCGGCGGGCGTCGCTCCGCCCGTCTGCGTTTGAGCCGCCACCGCAGGGGTCCGCTCGCGGAACCGCGTCCGGGCGCCCTCGACCCAGCCGGTGAAGGTGCTTGAACTCTGGATCGCCGCGGCCAGGCCGGACGGCGAGGTCAGGGTCAACGGATCGTACAGGGCGATGCGGATGGCGTCGGCGCTGCGGGCGCGCTCGACAAAGGGCGCATGGCGCTGGGCCAGACGGGCCAGTCCGGCGTCGTCATTCCCCAGCGAATAGCCCACGCCCGCGCGAATCAGCCGGCTCTCCTCCACCGGCGTCAGCGGGGTCGCGGCGTCCAGGTGCCGGTCGCCCAGCAGCCGCTCGTAGACGGCGCCGGCGGCGGCCCAGCTCTCCTGCTTCCACAGCACCTCGGCCCGGACCTCAAGCGCGGCGGGAGAGGCGTCGTCGCCCAGTACCTCCAGCGCGTGATCAAGCCGGCCCAGATCCATCAGGGCCCGCGCCTCCAGCGCGCGGCGCTCGGCGTTCAGGGCAGACGGCAACAGCGTCGTGCGCGACGACCAGATGGCCTGCAGGGCCGCCTCGGGCTGGCGGTCCATCAGATAGACGACAGCCAGATCGGTGGCGACGACGGCCTTGGCCACGCCGTCCAGCCGTTGCTCTACCTGATACTTCAGCAGCTCGGCCGCCTGATCCAGCAGGTCGACGTCGATCAGACGCCGCGCCAGGCGGCGCACCATCTCGTCGCCATCGGCGCCGATGGGGGTCAGTTCGCGGAAGTCGTAGAACAGGCCCAGCGCCTGGATCGGCTGCAGCCCGTCGGCGCCGCCTTCGAGGAACAGCATGCGGAAGGCCGCCTGGACGTCGGCCTGAAGCTCGACGCCGCCCGGCATGGTCGCCATGCGCGGCCCGGCGGCGCGCAGCGCGGTCAGCGCTTCGCGATACAGGCCCTGGGACAGATATAGTTGGCCGAGCGTGCGGATGACCTCCAGCTCGGTGGCGTCGCCGCGCCAGCGCCAGCGCAGGGTCTCCAGCTCGGTGGCGGCGTCCTTCGGACTGATCGTGCCGCGCGCCAGGCCGATGCGGATGACGCCGAGGCGCGCCGGGACGGCCACGGAATCCAGCGGAGCCTTGCCGACCGCGGCGAACACGGCCGAGGCCTTGTCCAGTTCGCCGGTCTTTTCGAAAAGGCGCGCCTGAACCAGGCGGATCTGGAGCTGTTCCGCCGCGCCGATCGGCTGGCTGAGGGCGTAGGCGAGCAGCGAGCGCGCCGCCTCCACGTCGCCCAACTCAAGCGCGGCCAGGGCGTGGGCGCAGCCGAAGCGAGCGCGCCATTCGGGCGGGAAGCCGTCGATGACGGCGGCCGAGGCGGCGAACTGGCGCCGCGCCTCCTCCCAGTCGCCCTGGCGGGTGGCGATCAAACCCAGCCAGGCCTTGGCCGAGGGATCGCCGGACAGGGCCGCGCCGGACAGGTCGGCCAACGCCTCGTCCAGGCGGCCGATCGAGATGCGGGCGGCCGCGCGCAGGCCGCGCACCTCGGCCTCGCCCAACAGGTTCGGCTGGGCCGCGACCAGGGCGTTCAGCGTGCCCACTGCCTCGTGCCCCAGGCCGGAGCCGACCAGGAAGCGGGCGAGGGCCAGGCGCTTTTCGACCGGGGCGCGCGGATCGTCTGCGGCGGCGGCCCCTTCCTCCGCGGCCTCGGCCTGCAGCTTGCGGTGACGGGCGACGAATCCGCCTTCGGCCGGGGCGGCCCAGTCCGGCGAGATCATCGCCGGATGGCTGGCCTTGCGCGGCGCGTGGTCGCCGGCGTCGGCGACCTCCAGCAAGGCCGAGGGCGGCGACAGGATCAGGCCTGACGGGCGCGACAGCACGACCCGGTCGCCGTCGGCCAGGATCGACAGGTCGTCCGCGACCGTCTCGATCGCCAGCCCCTGCGCCGAGGGCAGGACGTGCAGGTCCATGGTGCGGCGGCGCCGGCCGAAGCCCTTGGCCGGGCCGATCGCCGTCACGGCGGCGAAGCGGTCGCCGACCACCGGATCGGTCAGCCAGATCGCCCGGCCCGATCCGGCCATGTTGAAGACCAGCGACGGCTCGCCCGCCGGGTCGCGGTCGACCGAGACGCCGCCCGACGCCACGGTGCCGCCGCCCAGGCGAACCGTCCAGACGCCGCCCTCGGCCGAGGCGGCGACCGGCAGGGATTTCGGAGCCTCGATCCGCAGCGCGACGTAGTCGGGACCGGCCGCCCAGCGCGCGGGGCCGGCGGGGCCCAGGTCGGCGCCGGGGGCCAGGCCCAGCTTCGCCGGCGCGTCGAACACCACCCAGACGGCGTCGCCGCGGCGGAAGACGGCGGCCCCCACCTGCTGCGGCCAGTCGAAGCTCAGGGTCAGGGCGTCGGCGGTCGCCTGGGTCCGCACGGGCACGGCGGCGACGGCGGTGGTGGGCGCGGGCTGGGCCTGAGCGGCTTGAGGCGCGCGACCGGGGGCGTAGAGGTTCAGGAACACGGCGCCGTCGGCGACGCCGGTGCGGGCCTCGGCCCCCTCGGCCAGGGTCAGGACCAGTTCGGTGGCGCCCTGGACGGAGCGGGTCTCGACAGCTTCGACCCCCGCGGGCGGATCGACCTTCAGGCGCGAGACGTCGGGGGCGGCGGTCGTGCCGATGCGCACGACCACGCGGCGCCCGTCGATCGAGACGCGCGACCGGGCGCCGACGACGCCGGCGAACTCCACGCGGGTGTAATCGGCGGTCGCCCCGACGCGGATGGCGACGGGGTCCAGGGCGGCCGGCTGGTACTCCTGGGCCAGCGGCAGGACCGGAGACAGGGCCACGGCCCCGGCCGCGGCCAGGGCCACGGTCGACTTCAGGACCCGGCGGGAGGTGCGGCGCGCGGACATGCGCGCGCACCCTGACGCGCGCGCGGTTTCATCGCGGTTAACAGGGCATGACCGGCGTCAGCCGCGACGATACAGGCGGCAGTGCTGGCAGACGATCCAGCCTGGCCGGCTGCGGCTGTGGTGAAACACGTGGCCGCAAAACGGCCGTTTCAGCAACTGCATGAGCGATTTGAACATTTCCGCTCTCCCCGGCGTCGATGTGCGCCTGCCCGACCATCTCGTCAACCGCTGTTACTTGAAGTTGCTGCGCTGCAACATGTCTGCAACCTGAGGCGATGCGCCCGGAGGCTTGCGCCGAGGGACGAGGGAGCGCACCTGATCGTTCATGACGCCCCCGCCTTCGCCCGCCGATCGGACCAGCGCCCTCTGGCTGGGCCTGAGGTGCCGCTGTCCCCGCTGCGGCGAGGGGCCCCTGCTGCGCGGCTTCCTGAAGATACGCGACGTCTGCCCGAACTGCGGACTGAACTACGGCTTCGCCGACCCGGCCGACGGCCCGGCCTTCTTCGGCATGAGCCTGGTCGGCACGGTGGGGATGACGGCCTTCATGGCGTTCGAGTTCATCGTGCAGCCGCCGATCTGGGTGCACCTGATCGTCACCTTTCCCTTGCTGGCCGTCGCCTGCCTGGCCGTGCTTCGGCCGCTGAAGGGCTGGATGGTCGTCGAGCAATGGCGCCGCGGCGCCGCCCCCGACGAATGGCAGAGCGTCGGCAAACACGGCGAAGGACGGAAGTGGCGGTGACTGGCGACCCCGGCAGGACTCCAACCTGCGACCTCGGCTTTAGGAAAGCCTTGCTCTATGCAGCTGAGCTACGGGGCCGTCGGCGGGTGACCTAGCGGATGGCGGAGATCAGGGGAAGCGCGGAGCGTTCCGGGGTCGCCGTTTTCCGATTGTGGTTAATCGGCTTTAAGATACAATATCTTGCGGTGAACGGATCGGGAATCGGGCCGAGTCGGTGATTCGGTCCTGATTCGTTTCGCCCCTGTTCCGCGGACCCGACCGCCGCCGTTAAGCGTGACCGTTCGTCGTGTCGCGACGCTTGAGGAACCGCGCGCGGGACGCCACCTTTCCTCCATCATGAGCGACCGCGGCACAGGCCGGGCGCCGGGTCGCGTCGTCGCGGTTCTGGGCCCCACCAACACCGGCAAGACGCATCTGGCGGTCGAGCGGATGCTGGGCCACGGCTCGGGCATGATCGGCCTGCCGCTGCGGCTGCTGGCGCGCGAGATCTATGAGCGGATCACAGCGCGCGCGGGCAAGGCCTCGGTCGCCCTGGTCACCGGCGAGGAGAAGATCAGCCCGCCGCACGCGCGGTTCCACGTCTGCACGGTCGAGGCCATGCCGATGGAGCGGTCGGTCGACTTTCTGGCCGTGGACGAGATCCAGCTGGTGGCCGATCCGGAGCGGGGGCACGTCTTCACGAACCGCCTGCTGCACGCGCGGGGTCGGCAGGAGACGATGTTCCTGGGCGCCGGGACGATGGAGCCGCTGATGCGGCGGCTGGTCGAGGACGTGGAGATCCAGTCGCGCGACCGGCTGTCCACCCTGTCCTACGCCGGGCCGAAGAAGCTGACCCGCCTGCCCCGGCGCAGCGCCGTCGTCGCCTTCTCGGCCGAGCAGGTCTACGCCATCGCCGAGCTGATCCGGCGCCAGAGGGGCGGCGCCGCCATCGTCATGGGCGCTCTGTCGCCCCGCACCCGCAACGCCCAGGTCGAGCTGTTCCAGTCGGGCGAGGTCGACTTCCTGGTGGCGACCGACGCCATCGGCATGGGCCTGAACATGGACGTCGACCATGTGGCGTTCGCGGGCCTGAGGAAGTTCGACGGGCGGCGGACGCGGTGGCTGCACGCGCACGAGATCGGCCAGATCGCCGGGCGGGCGGGGCGGCACCTGCGCGACGGCACCTTCGGCGTCACGGGCGAGGCGGAGGATCTGGACGACGACCTGGTCGAACAGGTGGTCGAGCACCGCTTCGACCCGGTGGAAGGCGCGGAGTGGCGCAATGGTCGGCTGGATTTCGACAGCCTGCCCGACCTGCTCCGCTCACTCACCGAGCCGCCGCGCCGAACGGGCCTGCATCTGACCGGCCAGGCGCTGGACGAGACCCTGCTGCGCCGGGCGGTGCAGGACGAGGAGGTGCAGCGCATCGCGCGGTCGCGCGGCAGCCTGATGCGGCTGTGGGACGCCTGCCAGATTCCGGACTTCCAGAAGACGACGGCGGACGAGCACTTCAAGCTGACGATGGAGGTGTTCCACGCCCTGATCGGGCCGAACGGGCGGCTGCCGGAGGACTGGATTTCCAAGCGGTTCCGGGGGCTGGACCACGAGGACGGGCAGATCGACCAGCTGTCGGGCCGGCTGGCTGGGGTGCGGACCCTGGCTTACGTCGCGGCGCGGCCCGACTGGCTGGAGAATGCCCCGCACTGGCGCGAGCGGACCCGCGCGCTGGAGGACAGGCTGTCCGACGCCCTGCACACCCGCCTGACGGCGCGGTTCGTGGACCGCAAGACCACCGCCCTGATGCGCGCCCTGCACGCCGAAGACGAGGCGGCCGTGCGGGTCGGGGCGGACGGGGCGGTCATGATCGAGGGCGCCGAGCTGGGGCGCATCGAGGGCCTGCGGTTCGTCGCAGACCGCGACGCGGGCGCCCATCCGTCGCACCGGCGGCTGGCGCTGCGGGCGATCGAGCCGGAGGTGGCGCGACGGCTGGGCCGGCTGGCGGCCGATGCGGACGACGCCTTCACCGTGCTGCCGGACGGGGCCGTGACGTGGCGCGGTGAGCTGGTGGCGCGGGTGACGAACGAGGACCCCTGGTCGCCGCGCGTGCGGCTGATCGGGGATCAGGGCGTCGAGGCGGCGCGGGAGCGGGCGCGGCGCCGGGTCGAGGCCTGGCTGGCGCAAGAGGGCGGGCGGGCGCTGCGGGGGCTGTCGCGGTTGAAGCGGGCCCTTGAGAGCGGCGGACTGAAGGGGCTGACGCGCGGGCTGGCGTTCCGGCTGGTGGAGGCCGGCGGCGTGCTGGCGCGACGGGACGTCGAGGGCGAGCTTTCGGCGCTGAGCCAGGTCGAGCGGCGGACGCTGAAGACCTTCGGCGTGCGGGTGGGGGCGCACTCGGTCTGGCTGCCCGCGGACCAGAAGGCGCGGGGCCGGGGTTTCGCCCAGGCCTTCTGGGCGCGCGACGAAGCTCCGACCGACGCCCCGCGCACGCTGTCGGCGAGGGGGCTGCGCGCGGCGGGCGGACTGACGCTGCCGCTGGCGACCCTGGAGCGCCTGGCCGACCTGCGCGCCGCCGGTCAGGGCACGCTGGATTACGCGGCGCTTGCCGAACTGGGACTGACGGAGGCGCAGGCGGAAACGCTGTCGAAGGCGCTGCGGGCGGCGCGGACGAGGCCGCAGGCCGGGGCGCAGGCGGCGGCATCCCCCTTCGCGGCGCTGGCGGGCCTGAAGGCGCCGCCCGAACAAATCCGGCAGCGCCGGTCCAGGCGAAGACGCACCAGCTGACCCTCTCCCGGCGGGAGAGGGTCAGCACTCTTGAACCGCGACGTTTCTCGCGCTTTGACGCCCGCATGACCCCGTTCCACCATCTATTGTCCAACAATCTGGTCGCCACCGTCACCAACTTCACGGTGTGGTTCGCCCTGACGTTCTGGGTCTGGCTGGAGACGCGGTCGGTGTTCGCGACCAGCATGATCGCGGGGCTGTATCTGGTGCTGACCGCGGGGCTGGCGATCTGGTTCGGAAGCCTGGTGGACCATCATCGCAAGAAGCGGGTCATGCTGGGGTCCAGCGCGGTGTCGGCCAGCCTGTATGCCGTCGCCCTGGGCGTCCTGATCCTGACGCCCGAGGACGCGCGACGCGACGTGGCGAACCCGGCCCTGTGGGCCTTCATCGCCGTGACGATGGGCGGCGTCATCGCCGGGAACATCCGCGCCATCGCCCTGCCGACGCTGGTCACCGTGCTGGTTCCCGAGGACCGGCGCGACAAGGCCAACGGGCTGGTCGGCATGGTGACCGGGATCGGCTTTCTGACGACGTCGGTCATCTCGGGCTTCCTGGTGGCGCGGACGGGGATGGAGGGGACGCTGGTGTTCGCCCTGGCGCTGACGACCGCCGCCTTCGTGCATCTTCGGTTCGTGGGCGTGGACGAGCCCGATCCCCGGGCGGCGTCGGCCAATGCGGACGGCACGCCGGGTCGGCGGCGCGTCGATCTGAAGGGCACCCTGGCCGTGGTCGGGGCCGTGCCCGGCCTGTTCGCCCTGATCCTGTTCGCCACGTTCAACAATTTTCTGGGCGGCGTCTTCATGGCGTTGCTGGACGCCTATGCCCTGTCGATGATGCCGGTGCAGCGGTGGGGCCTGCTGCTGGGCTGCGTCTCGACCGGATTCATCCTTGCGGGCCTGGTCATCTCGCGCACCGGACTGGGCAAGAGCCCGCTGCGGACCCTGATGCTGGTCAATCTGGCGGCCTGGACCTCGGCCGCCCTGTTCACGATCCAGCCATGGATCTGGCTGTTGGCCGTCGGCTGTTTCGTCTGGTTCTTCATCAGCCCCGTCGCCGAGGCGGCCGAGCACACCACCCTGCAGAAGGTCGTGCCGTTCGAGCGGCAGGGACGGGTGTTCGGCTTCGCCCAGTCGGTGGAGCAGGCGGCCAGTCCCCTGACGGCGTTTCTGATCGGCCCCTTGGCCCAGTTCGTGGTGATCCCCTTCATGTCCGACGGCGGCGAAGGCGCGGCGGCGATCGGCGACTGGTTCGGCACGGGGCCGGCGCGGGGCATGGCGCTGATCTTCACCGTGGCGGGGGCGCTGGGCGTCGTGGCCACGCTGGTGGCGTTCAACTCGCCCCAGTATCGGCGGCTGTCGCGGGTCTATGCCGAGAGCGCGGCGTCGTGACCGAGGCCTGCCGCGTCGACGTCTGGCTGTGGCGCGCGCGGTTCGCCAGAACCCGGTCGGCGGCGGCGGCGATGGTCGAGGACGGTCGCATGCGCCTGACCCACCGCGGAGTGCAGACCCGGCTCGACAAGCCCAGCCGCAGCGTCCACGTCGGCGACGTGCTGCTGTTCTCCGCCGGCACGCGCCTGATGGAGGTCGAGGTGCTGGCCTTCGGCGAACGGCGCGGCCCGGCGGAGGAGGCGCGGAGCCTCTGGCGTGACGTCGCGCCACCGGCCGCCGGTTGACAGGCGGAACAAGCGGGGTCATCTGCCCCCTCCGCCTCAGCCACAGCGTTCCCGCCCGCCGCATGACCTACATCGTCACCGACGCCTGCGTCCGCTGCAAATTCATGGACTGCATCGAGGTCTGCCCCGTCGACTGTTTCTATGAGGGCGAGAACTTCCTCGTCATCGCGCCCGACGAATGCATCGACTGCGGCGTGTGCGAGCCGGAATGCCCCGTCGACGCCATCAAGCCCGACACCGAGGACGATCCGGACGGCAAATGGCTGAAGATCAACGCCGACTTCGCCCGGGTCTGGCCGAACATCACGGTCAAGGGCACGCCGCCGGCCGACCGGGAGCAGTTCGAGCGCGAAACCGGCAAGTTCGAGAAGTATTTCAGCGACAAGCCCGGAAAGGGCAGCTGACGCCCCAAAACGAAGCTCGGGGCGAGGATTTGCCCCGGCTTGGCCGTTCGCGCACGGGCCGTTTTGAAATCTTGCGGTTTTGTGATAGGTTGTCTGTCTTGGTCGAGCCTCCGGCGACGGATCGTGTTCGACCGCGTTTGCGACAGAACCCCGGCCATGGAGCCGAGGCGGCCAGAGGTTTGGTGATCCGTTCCGCAGCTGAAGACTGGACCCCTCGACCCGACGGAGCGATCCGCCGGCGCTGGAGGCATGGCCCCGTTTTCGCCGCGCGAAGCGTTCATCCTTTCCCCTCGGTCCGAGAAAGGAACGACATGACGAGCAAGAACGGTCTGGAATTCAAGGTCGGCGACGCGGTCGTCTATCCGGCGCACGGCGTCGGCAAGGTGGCGGCCGTCGAGACCCAGGAAGTGGCGGGCATGAGCCTGGAGGTCTACGTCGTGACCTTCGACCACGAGAAGATGACCCTGCGCGTCCCGACCAAGAAGGCCAAGACCGCGGGCCTGCGCTCGCTGGCCGGCGAGGACATCGTCACCAAGGCCCTGACCACGCTCAAGGGCCGCGCCCGCATCAAGCGCACCATGTGGTCGCGCCGCGCCCAGGAGTATGAGGCCAAGATCAACTCCGGCGACCTGATCTCGATCGCCGAGGTGGTCCGCGACCTGCACCGCGCCGACACCCAGCCTGAGCAGTCGTACTCGGAGCGCCAGCTGTATGAGAGCGCCCTGGACCGCATGGCCCGCGAAGTCGCCGCCGCCAACAAGATCGACAAGGACGCGGCCGTGGCCCTGCTGGGCAAGTCCCTGAGCGCCAAGAAGGCCAACCAGCCGGTGGCCGAGGAAGCCGAAGCCGCCTGATCGACGGGTTCAGCGTCCTGAGAACGAAAGGCCCGGGAGCGATCCCGGGCCTTTTTTCGATGTCACCTCTCCATTCGCGTAAGCGGATGGGGAGGACAGGCGACCGTCAGGTCGCCAGGAGGGAGCGACTCGGTCAGTCGTGATCAGAGCGCGACCTCTCCTTACGGAGACGCCCCCTCCTGGCGCCGGGGCCGCCTGTCCTCCCCGCCGCCCTCAGGCGGCGGGGAGGTGACGCGCGTCAGAAATACTCAGCCCCGGCCGGACAGGTCGCGCTGATGCGGTTGGCGGTGATCGAGGCGGGCAGGTAGGGCGTGCCTCGGGCCAGCTGGGCGCCGCCGCGGAAGGTGAAGCTTTCCTGGCGATAGGTGCCGGACAGACGCACGCGCACGGTGCGGTTCTTGCGGTCGCGGCAGGTGCCTTCGAACCGCGCATTGCCGCCGCCGACCTCGCGCACCGGATAGGTGCAACTCCAGCGGCGCGTCGACAGGCCGCCGAAGAAGCGGTTGATCTCGGACGGGCGGACACATTTGCGCTCGGTGTCGCGCACCCCGACGGCCGAGGTGGTGTATTCCCAATAGCCGGGCAGGACGGTGTCCTGGACCGCCGGAGCGCCCGCGGCGAACGGACGGTCGGAGGCGCCCAGCGCCAGAACGGCGCCGCCGACGGCGGCCAGGGCGAGGAAGCGGGTCTTCATGGCGTCAGATCCCCCAGACGTGGTGAACGGTCATGCTAGGGCTCATATGTGGCGGGATTTGAACGGCGGCTGAACGATCGTCGCTGCGCCGTGCGGCCTTGACGGGCGCGGCGCCGTTCCTCTATACGGCCCCCTCTCGCGCGGGAGGCCCTTCCGCGCGCTTTTGTTTATTGCGTCGTCGACGGGTTCGCCGGCGCTCCGCGAAGGATCTGACGAAATGGCTCGTCGTTGCGAACTGACTGGCGTCGGCCCGATGGTCGGCCACTCGGTCAGCCACTCGAACATCAAGACCAAGCGCCGCTTCCTGCCGTCGTTGAAGACGGTCAAGGTCGCCTCGGAAGCCCTGGGCCAGACCTTCAGCCTGCGCATCTCCAACGCCGCGCTGCGCACGCTGGACTTCAAGGGCGGCCTGGACGCCTACATCGTCAAGGCCCGCGACGAGCAGCTGTCGCCGACCGCCCAGCGCATCAAGCGTCAGGTCCGCGCCAAGCTGGCCGAGAACGCCGCCGCCTGATCGGGCGACGACATCGAGTTCTGAAGAGGCCGGCGGAAACGCCGGCCTTTTTGCCTTTCGAGCCCCTCTCCCGGCGGGAGAGAGACACCGGTTCATGACCATTCCGTAATGGTCGCCGCGATGACTCCCCTTTTCCGGATCGCTGCTTAAGGTCGGCGGACCCGATTTCCGAGGAGTCCGCCGTGGCCGCTTCCCGTCTCGCCCTGATCGCCGCCGCCTGCCTGGCCGTCGCCGCCCCCGCCGTCGCTCAGGACGCGGCGCGGACGTCCACCCCGTTCACGCTGGAGACGGACAATCCCCGCGCGCCGGAGCAGGAGGCGGTGCGGTTCGACAAGATGGAGCTGCATCTGACCGTCCTGCCCGAGCAGAAGGCGGTGCGGGGCGAGAGCGTGCTGGAGTTCGGCGTGCTGGCGCCCACAGACAAGCTGTCGGTCGAGCTGGACACGGTGTTCGACGTGTCTGAGGTCACCGTCGACGGCGTGGTGGTGCCGCGCGAGCGCTGGAGCAACCCGCAGGGGCGGCTGACGGCCCAGCTGCCTCGCCCCCTAGCCGCCGGCCAGACGGTGCGCATGGGCGTCAAATGGGCCGGCAGCCCGCGCGTCGCGCCGCGCGCGCCGTGGGACGGCGGCGTGGTGTGGGCCACCGCGCCCACGGGCGAGCCGTGGGTGGCCTCGGCGTTTCAGCTGAACGGCTGCGACCTGCTTTATCCCTGCATCGACAACTCGGCGGGCGAGCCGGAGGCGGCGGACGTGCGCTTCACCGTGCCGTCGAACGTCTCGGCGCCCGGGCCGGGCACGTTTCAGGGCAAGACCGACAACGGCGACGGCACCACGACCTGGGCCTGGTCGATCGAGCGGCCGAACATCTATGCCATCACCCTGAACGTCGGGCCCTACGTCGAGCGGACCGCCACGTATCAGAGCCGGTTCGGCAATGAGATCCCGATGCATTTCTGGCATCTGAAGTCCGACAAGCCGGAGGACGTGGAACGGCTGTTCGCGGAGTTCCCGCAGATGCTGGACTTCTTCGAGGCCGTGATCGGCCCCTTCCCCTTCGCCGACGAGAAGATGGGCGTGGTGGAGACGCCGCACCTGGGCATGGAGCACCAGACGCTGAACGCCTACGGCAACCAGTACCGGATCGACGGGCGCGGCTATGACTGGCTGCTGCAGCACGAGTTCAGCCACGAATGGTTCGCCAACCAGCTGACCAACTGGAACGCCGACGACATGTGGCTGCACGAGGGGCTGGGCAGCTACATGCAGCCGCTCTATGCGGGCTGGCTGCGCGGCGACCGCTACATGCAGCGCGAACTGGCGGACCAGCGCGACGGCCTGTTGAACCGCGCGCCGATCGTGTCGCGGACGCCCAAGACCGTGAACGACGTCTACAATCGGCCGGGCGGCCCGGGCGGAGACATCTATTCCAAGGGCTCGCTGGTGGCGCACACCCTGCGCATGACGATCGGCGACGAGGACTTCTACGAGTCGCTGCGCATCCTGACCTATGGTCGCGCCGACCCGCGCCCGGGCAATTTCGAGCCCCAGACCCGGTCGACGCCGCAGTACAACCAGATCGTCAACGAGGTGACGGGCCAGAACTACGACTGGTTCTTCAACGCCTATCTGTATGAGGCGTCCCTGCCGGTGCTGACCCAGACGCGGCAGGGGAACCGGCTGGAACTGAGCTGGTCCACGCCGGCCGGCGTCTTCCCCATGCCGCTGGAGGTGTCGGTGAACGGCCAGGTCCGCACCGTGTCGATGACCGGCGGCCGCGGCGCGCTGGACGTGCCGGCCGACGCCGTGGTGGTGATCGATCCCGACAACAAGGTGCTGCGCCAGGATCCGCTGGTCGATCGCCTGCGCCGCCGCTGAGAGGAAGCCGAATGACGAAGACCCTGACCGCCGTTCTGGCGCTGACCGCAGGCCTGTCGCTGACGACCGCGGCCCTGGCGCAGGAGGCCCCGGCCCAGCGCACCTCCACCGAGTGGACCCGCGACAGCAGCCGCCCCCGCGCGCCGGAGCAGGAGGCGATGCGGTTCGACAAGGCGGATCTGGCGTTCAGGATTCTGCCGGAGACGAAGTCGATCGAGGGCGTCTCGACGCTGGACTTCACCGCCACGGCGCCGCTGGAGCGGCTGGCTCTGGACCTGGACGTGCGCTTCGACGTGTCTGAGGTGGCCATCGACGGCCGCGCCCTGCCCCGCTCGGCCTGGACCAATCCCGAAGGGCGGATGACCATCACCCTGCCCCGCCGCCTGCGCGCCGGGCAGTCGGTGCAGGTGCGGGTGACGTATGCGGGCGTGCCCCACCCGGCCCGCAACGCGCCGTGGGACGGCGGCTGGGTGTGGCGCACGGCGCCCTCCGGCGAGCCGTGGATCGCCACGGCCGTTCAGGGCGACGGCTGCGACATGATCTGGCCGTGCATCGACTGGCCGACGGCAGAGCCGCGCCGTGTCGACATGCACTTCACCGTGCCGTCGAACCTGGCCGCGCCGGGGCCTGGGCGGCTGACCGGCAAGCGCGACAACGGCGACGGCACCACGACCTGGAGCTGGTCCGCCGGGCAGATGAACACCTATGCCGTCTCCATCAACGTCGGCCCGTTCGTGGAGAAGACCGCGACCTATCGCAGCCGCTTCGGCAACGACATCCAGATGAGCTACTGGCACCTGCGCTCGGACGATCCGGCCAAGGTGGACGACCTGTTCGCCGAGTTTCCGCTGATGCTGCAGTTCTTCGAGGAGGTGATCGGCCCCTATCCGTTCGGCGACGAGAAGATGGGCGTGGTCGAGACGCCGCATCTGGGCATGGAGCACCAGACGCTGAACGCCTACGGCAACCAGTACCGCAAGGACCACAAGGGCTACGACTGGCTGCTGCACCACGAGCTGGCCCACGAGTGGTTCGGCAACCAGATGACCCATGGGGTGCTGGACGACATCTGGCTTCACGAGGGGCTGGGCACCTACATGCAGCCGCTCTACCTGCGCTGGCTGCACGGCGACCGTCTGTTCCAGGCGGAGCTGATGGGCCAGCGGCTGGGACTGGGCAACGAACACCCGATCGTCTCCGGGCGCACGATCACCGACGAGGAGACCAGCGTCGCCGGGCCGGGCAACGACGTCTACGACAAGGCGTCGCTGGTGGCGCACACCCTGCGGCATCTGATCGGCGACGACGCCTTCTATCGCTCGCTGCGGCTGCTGATCTACGGCCGCGACGATCCGCGTCCGGGCAATTTCGAGCCGCGCTTCGCCTCGACCCGCGAGTACATGGACATCGTCAACCGGGTGACGGGCCAGGATCTGGACTGGTTCTTCGAGGGCTATCTGTACCAGGCGGCCATCCCAGACCTCGTCGAGACGCGCGAGGGCGACCGGCTGACCCTGGAATGGAAGACCGGGAACGGCGCGCCCTTCCCCCTGCCGGTCGAGGTGGAGGTCCGCGGTCAGGTGCAGACCGTGCCGATGACCGGCGGCCGGGGCGAGATCACCCTGCCCGCCGGGGCTCACTACGTCATCGACCCGTACGGAAAGGTGCTGCGCCAGTCGGACGTGGTGGACGAGTTCGAGGCTTGGCAGGCGGCCCAGCGACGGCGGAACTGACGTCAGGCGAAGGACATAAGGAGCGCGGACCTCCAGGTCCGCGTCTTGGAGCCGGCACGCGGACCTGGAGGTCCGCGCTCCAATGACGTCAGCATGTCCTGACGAAAAGTCATGTTGACCTGACATCTAATGAATGTCATGTTATCCTTACATCGCGTCAGGAGGACATGACATGGCGTCCGCACAGTTCACCCCCGCAGCTCGGCGGTACGTGATCCGAACCTTGGCCTTCATGACGGCCTACGTCGCGGTCATGACGTTCGCCATGACGGACGCGTGGGACGCCGCCACGCCGGCCGCCGGCTGGGTGCTGGCGGCGGCCGCTTCAGCCCCGATCGTCGGACAGATCTGGGCGACGCTCGGACTGATGGCCGAGTCCGACGAGTTCGTGCGCGAACTGACGGCCCGCCGCTTCATCGCCGCGACCGGCGCGACGATGGCGCTGGCCACGTTCTGGGGCTTCGGCGAGAGCTTCGCCGACGCGCCCCACGTCTCGGCGTGGATGGTCTATCCCATCTTCTGGGCCTGCTTCGGGGTGATTTCACCCTTCATCCGGAGCACGCGATGAAGAACCGGCTGAAGCTGCTGCGCGTCGAGCGCGGCTGGACGCAGGAGCAGCTGGGTCAGGCGCTGGGCGTGTCGCGACAGGCGGTCAACGCGCTGGAGACCGAGAAGCACGACCCGTCGCTGGACCTCGCCTACCGCATCGCCGTGCTGTTCGAACGGCCGGTGGAAGAGATCTTCGAAAACCCCCACGCCTGATCTCCGGGCGACCCAACCCAAGGAAACACGACCATGATGATCATGCGCCGCTTCGCGGGGCGTGCGACCCTGCGCGCCCTGTTCGCCGCCTCCGCCCTGGCCCTCGCCGTCGGCGGGGCAGCCCTGATCGCGGGCCGGGCCGAGGCCCAGACCGTCGCCCCCGCCGACCCCGTCTTCCGCGACGGCCGCATCTCGGTGGAGGTCATGGGTCAGGGCCCCGACGTGATCCTGATCCCCGGCTTCGCCTCCAGCCGGGAGGTGTGGCGCCCGCTGGCCCAGAGGCTGGCGGCCACGCACCGGGTGCATCTGGTCCAGCTGGCGGGCTTCGCCGGCGAGCCGTGGACGCACGGCGACGGGCCCTTCGTGGCGCCGGTGATCGAGGCCCTGGCCGCCTATGTGGAGACGCAGGGGCTGGAGCGGCCCGCGGTCATCGGCCACTCCATGGGCGGGCTGTCGGCCCTGCTGCTGGCGCAGGCCCGGCCCGATCTGGTCGGCCGGGTCATGAGCGTGGACAGCCTGCCGTTCTTCAGCGCCCTGTTCGGGCCCCAAGTGACGGTCGAGACCGCGCGCCCGTTCGCAGCCCAGGCATCGGCGTCGATGACCGAGCCCGACGACGCCGCCTTCCGCGCCGGCCAGACCCAGGGCGCGAACGGGCTGGCGCGCGATCCGGCGATGCGGCTGGCCATGGTGGAGTGGTCGGTCGCCTCCGACCGCCGGGCCCTGGGGGCCGCCATCTCGGACGTCATGACCACCGACGCGCGGCCGGGGCTGGCCGCCATGAGCACGCCCGTCTGGGCCGTCTATGCCGCCGACGCCGACGGCGGCGCGCCCGCCGCCCTGGCCGACGCGATGTGGACGCGCGAATGGGCCGGCACGCCGAACCTGACGCTGGAGCGCGTCGACGGCGCCCGCCACTTCATCATGGCCGACCAGCCGGAGGCGTTCTTCGCGATCGTGGACCGGTTCCTCGCCCCTTGAGACCGATGTCGACGTTGTCACGCTTGTCGCCGCCTCGGGGAGACGGATTGTCCGGCATTTGTGTCGCCGAATGTATTGCCCGATGGCGAGCGCGTGAGAGCGGTCTCAGCTCAACCGATCCGCCTTCCTCAGCCCCGGGAACAGCCAGCTCCACAGGCCGACGGAGGCGATCGCGGCCGAGCCCCCGAACAGGGCGGCGCCGATCGGGCCCAGGATGCGGACGGCGAAGCCGGTGTAGAACTCGCCCAGCTCGTTCGATGCGCCGATGAACAGCATCGACACGGACGAGACGCGGCCGCGCATCTCGTCGGGCGTGGCCAGCTGGATCAGGGTCTGGCGGATGTTGACGCTGATCATGTCGGCGGCCCCGGCCAGGAACAGGGCGACGCCGGCGACCCAGGCCAGATCGGTCCAGCCGTACGTCATCGCGCCCCAGCCCGAGACGCCGAACGTCAGGGCGGAAAGGCCGAACAGGGCCACCGCGCCGAACATCCAGACGCCGCCCCTCCGCACGATGGGAAAGCGCGCCAGCCAGCCCGCCATCAGCAGGGCGCCGAGGCCGAACGAGGCGCGCAGGATCCCGAACCCCTCGGCCCCCACATGGAAGATGTCGCGCGCGAAGATCGGCGTCAGCAGCGCCACGCCGGCCAGCAGAACCACGACCAGATCCAGCGAGATGGCGCCCAGCACCACCTTGGTGTTCCAGACGTACCTCAGCCCCACGCCGACCGCGTCGAACATGGCCCGCGCGCTGAAGGGCGTGCGCTCGCGCAGCGGCTTGCCCGACGTCCTGATGGTCGAGATGCAGAACAGGCCGACGCCGAACAGGCCGAGCGCGACGGCATAGGCATAGGGCACGGCGACGCCCACGATCAGACCCGCCAGCGCCGGCGCGGCGATGCTGCCGGTCTGGAAAGCGATCGACTGGGCGGCGATCGCGCGCGGCAGGGCGGCGCGGCCGACCACCATCGGCAGGAAAGCCTGGCTGGCCGGCGCCAGGAACGCCCGCGCCGCGCCGAACAGGGCGGCGGTGGCCAGCAGCGCCCACAGCGGCGGGCTCCCGTGCAGGGCCAAGGCCAGGAAGATGGCGGCGCACAGCCCCTCGACCAGGATCGACAGGATCACCGTGCGCTTGCGGTCCAGACGGTCGGCCATCTCGCCCGCCGGCAAGGTCAGGGCCAGAAGCGGCAGGAACTGCACGAGACCGATCAGGCCCAGATACAGGCTGGCCTGCTCGATCGGATGGTCCCGGCGGGCGATGTCGTAGACCTGCCACAGCAGGGCGGCGCCCTGGGTCTGGATCGCCAGCACCGCCGCCAGCCGCCCGACCCACAGGCGGCGGAAGTCGGGATTGCGCCAGGGGTTCGTCCCGTGGGCGTCCCGCGCGTCCTGGGCGACGTCGGTGGTGATCGGCTGGGGCGCCTCGGGTGCGTCCGTCACTTCACCCGGCCCCGCCCCGGGTACGGCGTGCCGTCGCGATGGCGATAGAAGCTCTCCCGCCCGTCGAAGGTCAGGTCGATGTCGGGGTATTCGACCCGGTCGTCGTCCGGATGGCGGCCGCCGACCTCGAGCACCACGGCAAGGCGATCGGAGCGGTTCACGAGGTGATGGCCGTTCGCCACGCCCTTGGGAAAGCCGGCGCAGTCCCCGGCGCGCAGCACCGTCTCGCCGTCGTCCTCGACCAGCACCACCTCGCCCTCCAGAACCATGACGAACTCATCCTCGCCGGAGTGCCAGTGCCGCTGCGACGACCATGTTCCCGGATCGAGTTCCAACCGGTTGACGCCGAACTGGCTCAGGCCGGCCGCATTGCCCAGACGCTTGCGCCGGCGGGCCCGGCAGGGCGCGTCATAGGGTTCGGGATAGGCCGTCCCGTCCCGGCTGGGCGCGGCGGCCAGATCGATCTTGGGCATGGGCCTTCTCCCGTGTGCGCGCACCCCTTAAGCACGAGTCTCATGAGCCTCGCACCCATCGATCCCGTCCAGCTGACCCGCGACCTGATCCGCCGTCCCTCGGTGACTCCGATCGACGCTGGGGCGATGGACGTCCTGCACGGCCTGCTGGAGGACATGGGCTTCGTCGTGCGGCGGATGCCCTTTGAGGGCATCGAGAATCTGTACGCCCGGCGCGGCACGGAGGGACCGAACCTCTGCTTCGCGGGGCACACCGACGTGGTGCCGACGGGCGCGCCGGAGGCGTGGTCGGCCGATCCGTTCGAGGCGGAGCTGCGCGAGGGCGTGGTGATCGGCCGCGGCGCCGTGGACATGAAGGGCGGGATCGCCGCCTGGGTCGCTGCGGTCAGCCGAGTGCTGGCGGCGGGAGAGGTTCCCGGCTCGCTGTCGTTCCTGATCACCGGCGACGAGGAGGGCCCGGCCCTGCACGGCACCAAGCGCGTGGTGCAGGCGCTGCAGGCCGAGGGCGAGGTCGTCGACGCCTGCATCGTGGGCGAGCCGTCGTCGCAGCAGCGCCTCGGCGACATGATCAAGATCGGCCGGCGCGGTTCGCTGAACACCTGGATCACGGTGAAGGGCAAACAGGGTCACGTCGCCTATCCCGACCGCGCGGCGAACCCCGCGCCGGTGCTGGCGCGACTGATGACCGAGCTGGCCGATCACCGGCTCGATGAAGGGTATGTCGCCTTCCAGCCCTCGAACCTGGAGATCACCACGCTCGACGTCGGCAACACGGCGACGAATCTGATTCCGGCCGAGGCGCGGGGGCGGCTGAACATCCGCTTCAACCCCACCCATACGGGCGACGGCCTCATGGCCTGGCTGGACGAACGGGCGAAGGCGGCCGAGGTCCCGGGCGTCACCGTCACGACTGAACACCTGTGGTCCGGCGACGCCTTCTTGACCGAGCCCGGACCCTTCGTACGCATGGTTCAAGACGCAGTGGAGGCGGAGACCGGCGTCCGGCCCGAAGCCTCGACCACCGGCGGCACGTCGGACGCGCGCTTCATCCGCGCCCTGTGCCCGGTGCTGGAGTTGGGTCTGGTCGGCCAGACCATGCACCAGATCGACGAGCGCGTGCCGGTCGCCGAGCTGGAGGCCCTGACCGGCGTCTATGGGCGGGTGATCCGGGGGTTCTTCGCACGCTGATCCTCTCCTTTGGCAGGAGACTGAAAACGCCGGCGGCGATTCCGACGGGCATGCTAACCAGCCTCAATAAGTAAGCGGGTCGGGGATGAGCACTTCGGCCGCAGGAAACAGGCTTAAGAATTCGTCTCGCCACTCCTCTTCATGCCTTCCCGATCCTTCAAGAATTGCTTGGTAAAAGGCGACAACTTGTTCATCAGAAAGAGTTGATGTGATTCGATCGAACTTATCGTGCACAAAAGAAAATTCTCCGTGCTTGCCTACGTAACGGATGATTTCTTGCCACTGCGGGTCTTTTATCGTGTTGATGGACATTGGCGCCTTCACAGTCCTCAGCGCTCCAAATAACTCAGCGCGATCGTCACGTGCGCGCGCACGCCGGTTTCCAGAACGCGCTCGTTGACGTCGAACTGAGGCGAGTGGTTGGGCGGGCTGTCGGCGGGGTTCACGCCGTCGGCCGAGGCGCCCAGGTGGAAGAAGACGCCCGGAACCTTCTGCTGAAAATAGGAAAAGTCCTCGGCCACCGTCGTGGGCGGGGCGGCCGGGTTCACCTTGCCAGGAGACACGGTCTCCAGCACCGGCGTCAGCCAGCCGGACAGCTCCGGATCGTTGTAGACCAGAGCCGCGTTCTGCCGCACCGAGAACTCGGCCGTCGCCCCATGCGCCGCCGCCACGTGGCCGATCGCGGTCTCGGCGCGGGCGACGAGGGCGTTTCTCTGCTCCACGTCGAAGGTGCGCAACGTGCCCGACAGCACCGCCTGATCCGGGATGATGTTGTAGCGGACGCCGGCGTCCAGCGTGGCGATGGTGAAGACCGTCGGCGTCGTGGTCGGATCGACGGTGCGCGCCGTCAGGGTGTTGACGGTCTGCACCACGGCGGCCGAGGCGGCGATGACGTCCACGCCCTTCCACGGCCAGGCGCCATGCGTCTGCCTGCCCTTAAGCACGATGTCGACGCGGTCGGACGCGGCCATGAAGCCCTGTGGCCGCCACCAGATAGATCCCGGCTCGCCCGGCACGACGTGCAGGCCGAAGATGGCCTCGACGCCGAAGCGGTCCAGCACGCCCTCCTGAACCATCAGCGCGGCGCCGCCCAACGGCTCACCGGGAGGCGCCCCCTCCTCCGCCGCCTGGAAGATGAAGACGATGGTGCCCGATATCTGGTCCTTCATGCCCGCCAGAACCTCGGCGGCGCCCATCAGCATGGCGATGTGGGCGTCATGGCCGCAGGCGTGGGCGACCGGCACGGTGTTCCCCATGTAGGTCCCTGTCGCGGTGGAGGCGAAGGGCAGACCCGTCGCCTCCTGCACCGGCAGGGCGTCCATGTCGGCGCGCAAGGCCACCGTCTTGCCCGGCCGGGCCCCGCGCAGCACGCCGACGACCCCCGTCTTGCCCACGCCCTCGTGCACCTCCAGCCCCAGCGACCGCAGGTGGGCGGCGACGGCGGCGGCGGTGCGGTGCTCGGCGAAGCCCAGTTCAGGATTGGCGTGGAAGTCGCGCCGCCAGGCCACGACGTCGGGCATGACGGCGGCGATCGCCGCGTCGGGCGCGCGGACCTGGGCCTGGACCGGCAGGGCCGCGATCAGGGCGGCGGCGACGGCGAGCGTGCGGATCATGAGAAGTCCCCCGGCGTTTCCGGCACGATGCGGCCCTCTTGCGGGGTTGCGCAAGTCGTCCGGAACGTCGATCTGCAGACCATGCCCATCAAGGCCGCCAAGACCCGCTGGCAGGACGTCGTCCTGGTGTGCCGCAAATGCTCGAAGAAGCTGGACGACCAGGGCTTCGGTCCCGACGGCGACAAGCACCTGAAGAAGGCGCTGAAGAAGTATCTGAAGGCGGGCAAGGGCCGGAAGGCCGAGATCACCGTCCGCTGGACAGACTGTTTCGACGTCTGTCCGAAGAAGTCGGTCGTCGCCGTCAACGCCGCCCGTCCGACGGAGCTCCTGGTGATCGCGCCCGGAACGGACCTGCTTGAGATCAAGGCTCGGCTGGGTCTGGACGACGGCCGCCGGCTGAAGGCCCCGCCGCGCCCCTTGGCGGCGGAGTGACCGGGTGAATCTGCGCTCCCAGGCCTTCGCCATCCTTTTTCTGGTCAGCCTGATCGCGGCGGGCGGCAACATGGCGTTGCAATCGGTTCTGCCGACGATCGGGCGTGAGTTCGGCCTGGCCGACACCCTGGTGGCCGGCGCCTTCGCCCTCTCCGCGCTGCTGTGGACGATCGCCAGCCCCATCTGGGCTCGACGGTCGGACGTCTGGGGCCGCAAGCGCACGATCCAGCTGGGTTTGACCGGGTTCGTGGTTTCCATGGCCGGCTTCGGCGTCGCCACGACGGCGGGGCTGGAGGGATGGCTGGGCGCCGGGCTGGCCTTCACCCTGATGGCCACCGCGCGGGCGGTCTATGGCCTGTTCGGTTCGGCCGCGCCCATCGCCTCCCAGGCTTACGTCGCCGACCGCACGACGCCGCAGGAGCGGACGCGCGCCATGTCCATGCTGGCCTCGGCCCAGGGGCTGGGCACGGTGATCGGGCCGACGCTGGCGCCGTTTCTGGTGCTGCCGGTCGTCGGGCTGGCCGGCCCGATGTACGTCTTCGCCCTGATCGGCGCCGGAGTTCTGATCTGGGTGTGGCGGTCCCTGCCCTCCGGGGAAGTGCCGCGTCAGGCGCGGGAACTGCCGCCCAGTCGCCACCTGTGGCGTGACCCGCGCATCTCGGGCCATCTGATGTTCGGCGTCCTGGTCACCGGCGTGCAGGCGGTGAACATCTCCGTCCTGGGCTTCCACGTCATCGACGAGTTGGCCGCCCAGGGCATGAGCGCGACCCAGGCCCAGCCCTTCATCGGCCTGGCGATGTTCGCGGGCGCGGCGGCGACGCTGCTGGCCCAGTGGGGGCTGATCCCCCTGCTGAACATGCAGCCGCGCGGACTGATGCGGTGGGGCGCAGCGCTGGCGCTGGTCGGCAATCTGATGAGTGTGGGGGCCCCGGACTTCTTCGCCGTCGTGGTCGGCTATGCCCTGGTCTCGCTGGGCCTGGGCTTCGCGCGGCCGGGTTTCACGGCGGGGTCGTCGCTGGCGGTCGGTCCCGGCGACCAGGGCGCGGTAGCGGGACTGATGATGGCGCTGGCCGGCATCAGCTTCCTGTTCCCGCCGGTGATCGGGGTGGCGCTGTACGAATGGACCGAGCCGGCGCCGTTCGTGCTCAACCTGGCCATGGCCGGGCTGGCGCTGGTTCTGGCGTTCACGCTCAAGGGCCTGCGCTCGCCGCCGCCCGATCTGCCGGACCGCGAGGAGCGCCCGGCCCCGGACGTCCAACCGGCCAGCCAGCCGGGACCGGAGGGGGCTCGCTGACGGTCTTTTCTCCGCCGCCTGGGCATGCCAGACGACCGTCATGGACATCGCTCGCATCGAAAAGCGCGTCGGGGTGCAGGCCCCGTCCGACCGCATCTGGGATCTGATCGCCGACCTGCCCTCCTGGGACCGCTGGAACCCGGTCGAAACCACCGTCGAGGGAACCATCGCCTTCGGCGGCGACCTGGCCTTGACCGAGACCATAGACGGCGTCGGCGAGCGTCGCGCCGTCGCCAAGGTGACGGAATGGCAGCCGCTGGCCCAGCTGATCTGGGTCGAGAACCGCGGCCTGTGGTTCCGCTCTATCCGCTACTACGAGATCGAGGAGCTGGAACCCGGCGCCTGCATCGTCTCCAACGGCTGGATCTTCAAGGGCCTGCGCGGCGAGATGTTCTTCGACAAGCACCGCGCCAAGCTGAAGCGGGCGGCGGAGTCGATCGGCGAGGCGATCAAGGCGAACGCGGAGGGGTGACCCTTTCGATACCTCACCCGCCCTTGGCCATCGTGTCCTGGATGTTGATGATCGCCGGCGTCAGGATGACGATGAACAGCACCGGCAGGAAGAAGATGATCATCGGCACGGTCAGCTTGGCCGGCAGGGCCGCGGCCTTCTTCTCCGCCGCGGACAGGCGCATCTCGCGGTTTTCCTTGGCCATGGTGCGCAACGCCGTGCCCAGCGGCGTGCCGTAGGTCTCGGCCTGGGTCATGGCGGTGGCGACCGAGCGGACGCCGGGGTGATTGGTGCGTTTGGCCAGCCCCTCATAGGCCATGCGGCGGTCGGGTAGATAGCTGAGTTCGGCCGACAGCAGGGTCAGCTCCTCGGCCAGGTCGATGGACGATCCGCCGATCTCCTGGCTGACCTTCTGGATCGCCGCCTCGATCGACATGCCGGCCTCCACGCAGATCAGCAGCAGGTCCAGCGCGTCCGGGAACGCCTGCATGATCGAGGTGCGGCGCTTGGAGATGCGGTTCTCCAGAAACAGGTTCGGCGCATAGAAGCCGATCACCGTCGCCACGGCCACGGCCAGCACCCGCGTCATCAGCGGCAGGCCGAAGTCGTTGAAGATGAACAGGTAGAAGACTGCCACCGCCAAGAAGACGAACGGCATGGAGAATCGGAAGAAATAAAAGGTCGTCAGCGGTTTGGGCCCACGATAGCCCGCCTGGGCCATCTTCTCGGCGACCTTGGGGTCTTCCAGCAGTTTGGTCAGGTTCAGGCGCTCGACCACGCGCTTCTTGAAGCCGTCGTCCGAGTGGCGCAGGCCGCCCGGCCCCTGACCCTGTTGGGCGATGGCCTGACGCGACCGCCGCTTCAGCTCGTCCCGACGCTCGCCGACGGCCTTCATCCGCTGGTCCAGCTTGGCCCCGCCGCTCATGCCGGTCAGCACGCCCAGGATCGCCGCGAACGCCAGCACCCCGACCGCCAGGCTCAGCAGGTTCTGCGGGTTGGTGAGGAAGCCCATCAGGTCCGACATGTCGCGCTCCTCAGAACTTGAACGCGATCATCTTCTTCATGACGAACACCCCGAGGCTCATCATGAGGACGGCGACCAGAAGCATGAACTGGCCGCGCGGATCGGTGAACATCAGCATCATGTAGGCCGGCGTGGTCAGGGTCACGAGGATCATGACCGCCGGCGGCAGGGAGCCGATGATGCCGGCGGACGCGGTCGCTTCCGACGACAGGGCCTTGATCTTCTCGCCCATCATCTTGCGGGCGCGAAGCACGGTGGTCAGGTTCGACAGCGCCTCGGCCAGGTTGCCGCCCGTCTTCTGCTGGATGGCCATGACGATGGCGAAGAATTTCAGTTCCGGCGTCGGCATGCGCTCGTACATCTTGTCCAACGACTGGCTCAGGGTCTGACCGACGGCCAGAGAATCGACCAGGCGCTGGAACTCCGGCCCCAACGGGGTGGGGCTTTCGCGCGCGATGATCTTGAAGCAGTCGTGCACCGGCAGGCCTGATTTGATGCCGCGCACGATGACGTCGACCGCGTCCGGGAACAGGCTGCCGAACTTCTTCATCCGCCGCTTGCCCAGCATGCCGACGACCCAGCGCGGCAGGCCCAGACCGAAGACGATCGCCAGCCCCAAGGCCAGGATCGGGTTCGCCCCGAACACCAGCGGCAGCAGGCCCGCGATCAGGCCGACCGCCACGCTGACGATGACGAAGGTGCGCAGAGTGATCCCCAGACCCGCCTGCTTAAGCTTGGCGGCCATGGTCATGCGGGCCTTGCGCTGAGCGCGGTCGGCCTCCTGCAGCTGGGTCAGGATCTGCTTGCGCCGGGCTTCCGGCGTGTTCGCGGCCGCGGCGGCCTTCTTGGACTTGGCGTTGTCGGTCTTGGGGCCGCCGAAGGTCTGGGCGCGCTTCAACGCCTGGGCGCTGGAATCGTCGCCGCCGACGAAGACCCAACCCAGCGAGCCGATGACGACGAAGCCGAGGATGCCGGCGAGAATCTCCAGCATCGGCCCTACTCCGCCGCGTCCAGGGCTTCGGCCAGTTCGCGCTCCAGGCCGTAGTAGCGGGCGCGGTCCCAGAAGCGGGGACGGGCGATGCCGGTCGAGCGGTGACGGCCGATGATCTTGCCGTTCTCGTCCTCGCCGGTGATCTCGTAGACGAACAGGTCCTGGGTCACGATCACGTCGCCCTCCAGGCCCACGACCTCGGTGATGTGGGTGATGCGGCGCGAACCGTCGCGCAGGCGGGCGGCCTGGATGATGACGTCGACCGAGCCGACGATCATCTCGCGGATGGTCTTGGACGGCAGGCCGTAGCCGCCCATGGTGATCATGGATTCCATCCGGCTGATGGCCTCGCGCGGGCTGTTGGCGTGCAGCGTGCCCATGGAGCCGTCGTGGCCGGTGTTCATGGCCTGCAGCAGGTCGAAGGCCTCGGGCCCGCGCACCTCGCCGACGATGATCCGTTCGGGACGCATCCGCAGGCAGTTCTTCACCAGGTCCCGCATGGTGATCATGCCCTGCCCCTCGAGGTTGGGCGGACGGGTTTCGAGGCGGACCACATGCGGCTGCTGCAGTTGCAGCTCGGCGGCGTCCTCGCAGGTGATGACGCGCTCGGTCGGGTCGATGAAGGCCGTCAGGGTGTTCAGCAGGGTGGTCTTGCCCGAGCCCGTGCCGCCCGAGATGACCAGATTGCATCGCGACGCGCCGATCACGCCCAGGACGCGGGCCCCTTCCGGGCTGATGGAGGCGTACTCCACCAGGTTCTTCATCGTCAGCTTGTCTTTCTTGAACTTCCGGATCGTCAGGGTCGCGCCGTCGATGGCCAGCGGCGGGGCGATGACGTTGACGCGGCTTCCGTCGGGCAGACGCGCGTCGCAGATCGGGGAGCTCTCGTCCACCCGGCGGCCGACCTGGCTGACGATCCGCTGGCAGATGTTCATCAGCTGGGCGTTGTCGCGGAAACGCACATTGGTCAGCTGGACCTTGCCGCCGACCTCGATGAACACCCGGCCGGCGCCGTTGACCATGATGTCGGCGATGTCGTCGCGGCTCAGCAGCGGCTCAAGCGGACCATAGCCCAGCACGTCGTTGACGATGTCCTGGACCAGATGCTCCTGCTCGGCCACCGACATCGAGACGTTTTTGATCGCCACAAGTTCGGCGACGATGTCGCGGATCTCCTCGGCCGCCGCCTTGGGATCGAGCTGGGCCAGCTGAGCCAGGTCGATCGTGTTCATCAGGGCGTTGAAGATGGTCGTCTTGGTGGCGTGGTAGTAGTCGCTCTGTTCCCGGACGATCTCGGCGACCGCCTGGGCCTTCTTCAGCTGTTCGAAGCCGGGCGTGGCGCGCGGGCCGGGGCCTTCGGCCTTGGGGGCCTGCGGCTGAGGTTTGGGCCGGGACGCCAGGGCGTCGAGGCGATCGGCGGCGGGCGACGTCGCCTTGGGCGCGGACTGGAACAGGGGCGCCGCCTGCGGCTGAGGCGAGGCGGGACGCTCCATGACCTCCGCTTCGCCGCCGAAGGCGAAGGCCTGGGTCTGGACGCCCGGCGCGGGCTGCGACGGCTCGGGCGCGAAGGCGGCGGGCGCGGGTTCGGGCGTAACCGGGCGCAGCGGCGGCGGGGCGGCGCCCGGCTGGCCTGTGCGCTTGCCGAACATGTCAGCCCTTCTTCTTGAACAAGGACCCGAAGATCGACCTGCCCTGGGGCTTGGCGCCCTTGGGGCCGGTCAGCTGGGGCAGCTCGCGGCGCGAGACGATCTGGGCCAGGGTCTGGAAGGCCTCGGCGGCCTTCGATTTGCCGTTCAGGTCCAGGATCATCTGGCCGTTGTTGGCGGCGGCCCCGAAGACCTTGGGCTCGAACGGGATGATCAGGCTGGGGTGGACGCCCAGCGCGGCGCCGAAGTCCTTGGCCGGGATCTCCGGGCGGCCCGGCACGCCGACCTGGTTGAGCACCAGACGCGGCGGCGCGTCGTTGGGCCGCCCCTGTTTGATCAGATCGATCATGTTCTTGGCGTTGCGCAGCGAGGCCAGGTCCGGCGTCGCCACCACCACGACCTCGTCCGCCGCGATCAGCCCGCGCCGCATCCAGCCGGACCACAGGTGCGGCAGGTCCAGAACCACGAAGGGGGCGGTGCCGCGGATCTGGGTCGTGACCTCCTCGAAGGCCTCCGGGCTGACGTCCCAGTCGGCGTCCAGGGTGGCCGGCGCGGCGAACAGGCTCAGCTTGTCGGTGCAGCGGACCATCATCCGGTCCAGCAGGGTCGGGTCCAGACGGTCGGGCTGGCTCAACGCGTCGGCGACGCCGTTCAGCGGATCCTGGTTGAAGTCCAGGCCGGCGGTGCCGAACGGCAGGTCGTAATCGACGATGACGGTGTTGGCGCCGATCCGCTCGGACATGGCATAGGCGGTGTTGTGCGCCACCGAACTGGAGCCCGCGCCGCCGCGGGCTCCGACGAAGGCGATCGTGCGGCCCACGAACGGCTGGGCCGGGTCGGCGAACAGGCCGCCTATGGCCGCGATCAGTTGCAGGGGCTGAAGGGGCGCGACCAGATATTCGCTGACGCCGCGGCGCATCAGCTCGCGGTACAGCAGGATGTCGTTCACCGCGGCGATCACGACCACCTTGGTGCCCGCGTCGCAGACCTCGGCCAGAGAATCGATCTGCCCCAGCAGCGTCATGGGGTCGGCGGTGGATTCGACGATGACCAGCGGCGGGGTCGGTTCGTGGCGATAGGCCTCGACCGCGGCCGGCACGCCGCCGACCCGGACCTGGGTCGTGGCGCGCGACAGGCGGCGGTCCTGTCCGGCGCGCTCGGCGGCGGCCAGGGTGTCCTGACGCTCCGCGAAGACGTGGATGGCGATGCGCGGCACCGCGACGTCGGCGGCCATGGGCGCCAGGGCCGCGCCCGCATGGGCGATCATCTCTCCGACCGGATTGAAGGCGTCGGCGCCGTGCTGGACGACCGCCGGCGCCGCGGGATGGGCGGCGACGGGGGCCAAGGCGGCGGCGGTCGCCGGGAGCGTCTCGGGCGGCGTGAATTGCAGCGGCTCGCGCGGCGCGGGGGCCGCGTCTGGGGCCGGGAACGCCGCGACGGCGCCGGGCTCGGCACGGACGTAGTCCATGTCCAGGTCGAAGGCGTCGTCCTCGAACTCGGTCTGACTGTGGGCGAAGGCGCTGGTCATGCCGTCCCTATTCCACCGCCCGCGAAATGCGGCCCGCGACAAGTTCCTCTTGCGTCGAGGAGGTCGGCTCGCCGGCGCGATAGGAGGCGAAGACCACCGCGGCGCGGCCGGAATCCGACGGCGTCATGCCGCGCGGGCGCACGATGTCGCGAGGGTCGTCGATCTGGGCGGCCAGATTGGCGTTCACCGAGCAGCCCAGACCCGGCGACGGTCCGTTGGAAACCCGCCCGTTCAGCGTGCCGCGCTCGGCGGCGCAGTTCGGGATGACGGCCTGGACGGTTTCGAACCCGACCAGCACGGGAGCCCGCGCGTCGGGCGCGCCGTACGCTTCCACCGTCAAGGCCGAGGCGGGGACGCCGTAGCGGACCAGGGCGTCGTGCACGGTCCAGGCCATGGCGGCCGACACCTGGTCGTCGCCTGAAGGGCTCTGAACGAACAGACGACCGGCGCCGCCCCGCTTCCAGCGATGAGCCAGGGCGACCAGGGCGTCGGTCTGGGCCGCCGACAGGCCGGTCTCGTGGACCGCCAGGGCGATGCGGTCCAGGCCCGGCTCCACCCGCAGAGCATAGCGCGAGGCCGGGGTCAGCGGCGGGGTCTCGCCCTGGAACAAGCCGCCCGTCTGGGCGCAGGCGGCCAGGCCTGCGGAACAGGCGACGGCGATCAGCAGGGTGCGCATGGCGGGCCTCATTCGATCACATAGCCGACCGGACCCTGCCAGCCGGGCGCGGCGCCGGCCTGCGGCGCGGGCACGCCGTATTTCTCGGTCAGACGGCCGAACAGCAGGGTCTGCAGGTCGCCCGAGACGACCAGGCCGTCGGCCGGGGTCTGCATGGCGTTGGGCGAGGTCGGCGACACGATGAAGGCGTCGATGATGATGACCAGCTCGGTTTCGCCGGCCAGATAATCGCGAGAGCGAAAAAGCCCGCCGAGCACCGGCAGGGCGCCGATCCCCGGCAGCTGGTCGATGTTCTGGCGCGTGTCCTCGCGCAGCAGGCCCGCGATCATCAGCGAGCCGCCGGAAGGCAGCTCCACGGTGTTCGAGGTGCGGCGCACGGCCAGGGCCGGGATGACCAGGGCGTTGGGCCCCGTTCCCCCGAGGGTGAAGGCCCCGTTCGTCGTCAGCTCCGACACCTCGGTCGACAGCTGCAGAGAGATGCGGCCGCCCGAGAGAACGATCGGCCGGAACGCCAGCCGCACCCCATAGGGCTTGAATTCGATCAGGATGTTGCCGCGATCGTCGCGGCCGACCGGCACCGGGAACTCGCCGCCGGCCAGGAACTCGGCGTTCTCGCCGGACACCGAGGTGGCGTTGGGTTCGGCCAGGATGCGGATCAGGCCGGTGCGTTCGAAGGCTCGGATCGTTCCGGTGACGCCCTCGCCGTCGTTGTTGGCGTCGTTGTAGGTCAGTTGGCCGCCGCCAAGCTGGCTGCCCGAGACGGCGAAAGTCGCCACGTTCGACAGGCTGAGCCCGTCGCCGATCGTGTTCAGGATGGCGTTGACGTCGAAGCCCAGCTGCTTGACCGCGGTGCGCTGCACCTCGATCACGCGGGCGCGGACGGTGACCTGATCCGAGCCTTCGATGGTCATCATGTTGATGACCTTCTCCGGGCCGCTGACGAAGGCGCGGGCGATCTGGGTGACGCGGTCGGCCTCGCCGGGGCTGGAGACCGTGCCTGTCAGCAGGATGCTGTCGTTGACCGCTTCGGCCCGCACGTTCACGCCCGGCAGCGTCCGGGACAGCGTGTCCTGCAGCGCCGAGACCCCGGCGTCGACCCGGACCCGCAGGCTCAGGATCGCGCGGCCGGACGCATCCAAAAACACCGCGTCGGTCTCGCCGGGCGCCAGGCCGATGATGGTGATGCGGCGCGGCGAGTGCAGCACGGCCTCGGCCACGGCCGGGTTCGACACGATGACGTCGCGCGCGTCGGCGGGCAGGTCGACCGCCATGGAGCTGCCGCGGGGCAGATTGACCAGCTGGGCCGTCGCGCCGGCGGCGACCACGGCGCGCGTCTGGGCCAGGGCCGAGATCGACGGCGCCGTCGGGGCCAGCGCCATGGCGACTGCGGAGATCAGGACGGTCAGGCGTCTCATTGGACCACCACGGTTTCAGGATCGCCGCCGCGGAAGACGCGGACCGTCGTGGTGCGCGGCGTCCGAGCGAGCGAAGGGCCGACGCGTCCGGACGGACCGCCGGTGTCGGCATAGGACCGCAGCACCAGGCTCAGCTCGCCCTCGGACTTGGCCAGGGCCAGGGCCTCGGCGTCGCCGGGGCGGACCTCCAGGGTCGCGGTGGCGCCGACGACGGCCTTCTCGTCGTCGTCGACGCTGGTGGTCTGGTCGATGGCCAGGACCTTGACGTTGGCCATGACGGTGTTGGTGGCGAAGCGGGCGCGGCCGGAATCCTCGCCGGCGGCGTCGGACAGCTTCATCTCGCGCGTCAGCAGAACGTCGACGCGATCGCCGGGCAGGATGAAGCCGCCGGCGGCGGTCTCGACCGTGACGCGGATCGCCATGGCCCGCATGCCGGGTTCCAGATAGGCGGCCAGATAGCCGCTGTCGCCGGCGCGCACGACCTTGCGGTCCAGCATGGCCTCGCCCTGCAGGATCGGCTCGCGGACCACGGCGCCCAGCCAGTCCGACTTTGCGCCGCCCGTGGCGACGTCGGTCGCGGCGCGGGTGACGCGGGCGACGGCGGTCCCGTCGGCGGGCTTCACCTCGGCGGCGGGCTGAGCCGGGATCGGCGTCGTTCCGTCGGTGAAGTGTTCGGGCAGCACCTCGGCGGCCGGCACTTCCTTCCATTCCATGTCGTCGGCGCTCAGCCGCTTTCCGGGCTCCAGATCGCGCGCGGCGACCAGTATCTTGGCCATGGGAACGGCGGGCGCGGGGGCGGCGGCGGCGACCTGGGTCGGCTCTCCCGAGCCCGAGCCCATGGCGCGCACGACGAAGGCCAGGCCGATGGCGGCCACGGCTGCGACGCAGATCACGGCGATGCGGGCGGGTTTCATCCACGGTCTCCGACACGGGCGAATCGCGGAGGTTCCACCTCCGGCGCCTGCGTTAAGACAATGGCGGGCCGCGGGTTAACGTGCCCCTAAACGGCGGTCTCTCAGACGCCGGCGGCGTACATGCTCATCAGCGGGCTGGCCGGCCAGGCCATCAGGGCGCCGGCGGCGATCGCCACGCCGTAGGGGATGTCGCCCTTGGGGGCCATCAGACGGACCACCCATCCCGGAGCCCCGGCCGGCAGCGCCGTCTGCGCCTGGAAGCGGGCGAAGATCAGGAACAGGCAGAACAGACCGCCCATCAGCCCGGTCCACAGCAGGAACATTCCTGAGCCCGACACGCCCAGCCAGAGGCACGCGGCGGCGGTCAGCTTGGCGTCGCCGCCGCCGATCCAGCGCAGGGCGAACATGCCGGCCGTCACGCACAGGGCGACCATAGCCACGCCCAAATGCGCAGCGACGGCCATGACGGGCAGGCCCATCAGCAGCGCCACGGGGAAGAAGGTCACGACCAAGGTCGCCGAGATCCAGTTCGGGATTGTCATGGACGTCAGGTCCTTCAGTCCGGCGAAAATCACGAGCGCGGGAAGAAGGCTGAGCGGGAGAAAGAGGATCGGGTCCATCAGGGCAATCTGCCCCATCGCGGTTAAGGTCCGTTGAATCGAAGAAGGCCCGAGCGTCGCCCGGGCCTTCCGCGGGTTCAGAGAGTCGATTTAAGCGCCGGCGGTGCCGCCCATGCCGGTCACCACCTCGTTGAACTTGGTCTTGATGGTCGAGCCCAGAGCGGTCACGGCCGTGATGATCACGACGGCGATCAGGGCGGCGATCAGGCCGTACTCGATGGCGGTGGCGCCGGACTCGTCGTTCAGGAGCGTCTCGATGAAGCGGGTCATTTTCTGTCTCCGCGGGTTGATGGACGACGCGGGGAGGCCCCGCGTAAGGCCAAGCTGCGCCCCAGGTCTTACCGATCGACGACCAAACGTGGTGACGCGCGCGGACACCATGATGCGGCGACGTCTCCCGAAATGCGAAGAGCCGGGGCCCGAAGGCCCCGGCTCCCCGAGGTTTCAAGACTGGACGTCCGCGGCTTAGGCGCCGGCGGTGCCGCCCATGCCGGTCACGACGGCGTTGAACTTGGTCTTGATGGTCGAGCCCAGGGCGGTCACGGCCGTGATGATCACGACGGCGATCAGGGCGGCGATCAGGCCGTACTCGATGGCGGTGGCGCCGGACTCGTCGGCCATGAAGCGGGAAACGAACTTGGTCATTGGATATGTCCTTCAGTTTTGATCAGCGAGCGACGTCAATCGGGAGGGCGGTCGCCCGCGGAGCCCCCGGAATGCGCAAACACTGTCGCCGATGTCGGTTAAAGGTCGGTGCGTCGAGACGGTTACTTCGGCGTTCACGCTGAATTCTCGTTGCAGACCGCAATGAGAAAGGCCCGGAGCGTTTCCGCTCCGGGCCCTTCCCGGTTTCAAGACTGGACGTCCGCGGCTTAGGCGCCGGCGGTGCCGCCCATGCCGGTCACGACGGCGTTGAACTTGGTCTTGATGGTCGAGCCCAGGGCGGTCACGGCCGTGATGATCACGACGGCGATCAGGGCGGCGATCAGGCCGTACTCGATGGCGGTGGCGCCGGACTCGTCGGCCATGAAGCGGGAAACGAACTTGGTCATTGGAACATCCTCCAGGGTTGGGTCAGGGAACGCGAAATCGACTTCCATCACTTGGGGCCGCCGCTTGCTGCGCCCGTTCCCCATATGCCCAACATGAGGCGCGCCGCTTAAGGTCAAGTAAAAGGGAAGCAGTCTTAACCAATATTCGTGGTTATCGGCGCGTTCATCTAGATTAAGTCGAGAGCACCGGACTGCGCGGCATTTCAGACTTTCTTGAGGATTGCGGAGCATGGTCGCGTCCGGCGCCTCGCGCGGGCGCCTGCGCAGAATTCAAGGAGCGGCCCATGGCCTTCGGATCCCCCTCGACGCGCGGCGTCCTGATCGCGGCGGCGCTGATGTGCGCGGTCGCAGTGCCCGGCGTGGCGGCGGCCCAGTCCCAGCCCCTGTCGGTCGAGATCGACCAGTCGGCGCGGATCCAGCTGCGCGGCCAGGCGGGATCCGTGATCGTCGGCAATCCGGCCATCGCCGACGTGACCGTCGTGGACGCCGACACTCTGTTCGTCACCGGCAAGGGATATGGCGTGACCGAGGTCGTCGTGGTCGACGGACTGGGCCGCACCCTGTTCCAGAGCCAGGTCGTGGTCGCCGGCGGCGACACGGGGCGGGTGCGCGTCTGGCGCGGCGCCCAGGTGACGGAGATGGCCTGCGCCTCCTCGTGCGCGCCCACGTTGCGCTCGTCCTCGGACGCCGCGGCGACTCCCGCGCCGTCCAACTGAGATCGTCGTGCGCCGGCGCCTGTTTCACAGCTGCCTGAACGCCCGCCGCCCACGTGAGGGCGCCGCGGCGGTCGAGTTCGGCATGATCGCCCTGCCGTTTCTGTTCATGCTGTTCGCGATCGCCGAGATCGCCTTCGTCTTCGTGCTGGATTCCGTGCTCGAGAACGCCGTCATCGAGACGGGTCGTCTGGTCCGCACTGGTCAGGCCTCGGCCCAGGGCTTCACGGCCGACACCTTCAAGGAGCGGATGTGCGCGCGGATGAACATCTTCGCCGCGGGCTGTCTGTCGAAGGTGCACGTCGACGTGCGCTCGGTCGCCAGCTACGCCAACCTGTCCGCGCCGGATCCGCTGCAGGGTGGGGGCTTCTCCACGTCGGGGCTGAACTATCAGAACGGCCAGCCGGGCAGTCTGATGCTGGCCCGGGCCTGGTACCGCCACACCCTGTTCACGCCGTTCCTGTCGCAGGGATTGGCACGGGGCGGGTCCGACGCCTGGCTGATGGCCTCGACGTCCTTCCAGAACGAGCCGTGGAACTGATGGCGCGCGCGGCGAAACCCGGACTGTTCCGGCGGCTGCGGCGCGACCGTCGAGGTGTGTCGGCGGTGGAGTTCGCCATGCTGGCCCCGGTCATGGTCGGCATGTATTTCGGCCTTGCGGAGTTCTGTCAGGGCTTCATGGCGCAGAAGCGCGCGGGCCATTCCGCGGCGATCGTCGCGGATCTGATCACTCAGAGGAAGGCCGTCACCGGCGCCGAACTGGACGACCTGTTCCACGTCGGCGCCCAGATCATGAAGCCCTTTTCGGCGACCACGCTGAAAATCCGGGCGTCCAGCGTGACGCGCGGAAACGACGACGTGAACCGGGTCGACTGGAGCCGGGGCAGCGGTTTGACGGCCCGGGCCGTCGGTTCGACGCTCACCCTCCCGACCGGTCTGGTCGAGCGGGGCCAGACGGTGATCTTCACCGAGACGACCTACGACTACGACTCGCCGGTCGATTATTTCATGCCCGGCATCACCCGGTTCTCGCACAGTTTCTACATGAGGCCGCGCGAGGTGGAGAAGGTGGCCTACACACCCTGATCGACGGCGAGCGCCCGGCGCAGGGCGGCGATCTTCGCCTCGGTTTCCTCAAGCTCGGCTCGCGGGTCGCTGTCGGCGGTGACGCCGGCGCCGGCCAGGGTGCGCCAGCGCCAGGCGTCGTTCTCCCGCTCGAAGCCGACGGTGCGGATCAGGACCGAGGCGGTGAAGCGGTCCTCCTCGGCCAGAAAGAGCGAACCGCACCAGGGGCCCCGCGCCGCTTCATGGCCGGCGATGACCTTCATGGCCTGATGCTTGGGGGCTCCGGTGATGGAGCCCGGCGGGAAGGCGGCGGTCATCAGCTCGGCCGGCCCGGCGTCGGGAGTCAGGGTTCCGGTCACGGTCGAGACCAGGTGGTGGACCGTCGGGTGGGCCTCCAGCTCGAAGAGGCGCTCGACCCGCACCGAGCCGGGCAGGCACGCGCGGGCCAGATCGTTGCGCATGAGGTCGACGATCATGAGGTTCTCGGCTCGGTCCTTGGCGCTGGCCTGGAGCTCGGCGGCCAGGGCGGCGTCGCGGACGGGGTCGGGGGCGCGGGGTCGGGTGCCCTTGATGGGGCGGGTTTCGACGCGGCGCGTGCTCCGGTCCAGGGTCAGGAAGAGCTCCGGCGAGTTGGAGGCCAGGGCGCGGTCGCCCATCCGCCAGAAGCCGCCGTAGGCCGAGGCGCGATCGGACAGGCGGGCGAAGACGTCCCACGGGTCGGCGCCCTCGCGCAGGGCGCCGGACCAGGCGCGGGCGACGTTGGCCTGGAAGAGCTCGCCGGCCGCGATGCGCGCGACCACGTCGGCCACGGCGGCCTCGTAGGCCGAGCCGGGCGCTTCGGCGGGAAAGGCCGCCGCGGGTGGAGAGTGGGTCGCCGCGTCCCCCCCGCCCGGATCGCTGCGCGATCCACCCTCCCCCCGGGGGGAGGGAGAGGTCCAGCTTTCGGCCAGAAGCGCCGCTTGCTCTGCGTCGGCCGCCGTGGCGCCCCGGCCGACCGCGACGGCGTGGCCGTCAGCGTCGATCTCGATCATGGCCGGATACCGGGCCAGCGTCAGGTCGGGCCAGTCGCCGCGCGGGCCGACGGCGGGGCGGGCGCCGAGGTCGTAGGAGGCGAGGCCGACGACGCCGCGGGACCAGAGGGGATCGGCCAGCCGGGCGAAGGGCGCCGCGTCGTCGACCGGGCCGGAGAAGGTCAGGTCCGGGTCCGCAGCGACAAGGCTGCGGCCCCCGCCGGCCGGTGCGGTCAGGACCAGGGCGCCCGGCCGGTCGCGCAGGCCGGCGGCGACGGCGGCCGCGTCGATGCGGCCCAGAGGGCGGTCGTGCCGCGCGGCGAACGGCGCGCTCACGCCGCCAGCCGCTCCGTGATGCGGTCGCGCAAGGCCGCGTCCACGCCCAGGGCGCGTTCCAGATAGGCGTCCAGCGTGCCGTGTTCGGCCTCGATCGTCCGGAAGGCGACGTCGAGGAAGTCAGGCTCGACGCCGAGGAAGGCCACGACGGCGCCGTGCGAGGCGGTGCGGCCGGTCATGGCGTGCAGCTGGCGGGCGATGTCCGGGGCGCGGGCTTCGAGGTCCACGGCGCGGTTGGTCAGGAGGTAGTCCTCGATCATGTCGGCGCGCGACACGCCGAGAAGGTGGTGCGTCAGGGCCGCCAGAAGACCGGTGCGGTCCTTGCCGGCCGCGCAGTGGATCAGGACCGGGCCGTCCGCATCACCCAGGGTGCGGAAGAAGCGGGCGAAGAGGTCGAGGTGCGGCGGCTCGAAGGGCAGGCGGCGATAGGCGTCGTGCATGAAGGCGCGGCCGCTGTCTTCGGTCAGATCGGCGGTCTTCAGGAAGGTGATGTGCGGCGCTTCGCCGCCGTCGTCGTGGTCGCTCTCGATCACCGCGCAGGCGGAACCTGTGGGGCGCCGCGAGGGCTGGTGGCGGCGTTCGCCGGGGCGGCGCAGGTCGACGACGGTCGCGAGGCCCAGGGCGGCGATGCGGTCCAGGTCGGCGTCGGTGGCCCGGGCGTGGTGGGCCGAGCGCCAGAGGCGGCCCGGGCGTATGCGGCGGCCGGCGGCGGTCGCGTAGTCGCCGTAGTCGCGGAAATTGTCGACGGCGTCGAAGGGGAGGAGACGGCTCATGCCCCTCCCCTTCTCACGATCCGGCCGCCGCGTCAGTCGGATTTCGGTCGCGCCGCGGCGTGCAGGGCGCCGATCGCGTCGAGATAGCGCAGGAAGGCCGTGCTGCCGTCCTCGGTCAGCCGGGCCTCGGTCAGAGGCTTGCGGCCGACGAAGCGTTTGGTGACCTCCACGAAGCCGGCTTCCTCCAGCTTGCGGAGATGGACGGAGAGGTTGCCGTCGGTGGTCTGGAGCCGGGTCTTCAGTTCACCGAAGTCGGCCGAGCCGGCCCCCGACAGATAGGCCATGATGCCGAGGCGGACGCGGCCGTGGATGACCTCGTCGATGCGGTTGATGTCGAAGTCGTCGGCCATGCTCAGACGACCTCCGCCGGCTCCTGCCGGACCAGGATCAGGCCGGGGATCAGGGCGAAGGCGAACAGGCCCGCGGCATAGGCCAGCCAGATCCAGTCCGTGTCGACCAGAAAGGCCAGGGCGGGCGCGGACGCCCAGGCGCCGACGGCGAGATTCCACTGCCAGCGCGCCTTGGACATGGTGGCCGACACGGCCCAGCCGGAGCCGTAGGCGGCGAAGATCATCGACGGGAAGAGAAAGGTCAGGATCGGATTCTGGAGGCGCCAGGAAATGACCGCGATCGAGATCGACATGACGAAGATCAGCAGGCCGACGCCCATCCAGGCCGCGCCGACGGCCTGGTTGACGAGGCTGGCGGCGCCGGGCCGACCCTTGCTGCGGCCGATGAGCACGACCAGACAGGCGGAGAACAAGGCCATCGCGCCGACCCAGATCACGGCATAGGCGACGGGCGAGACGCTGAGCGCGTCGATCTGGATCAGCCAGTGGATCACCGAGGCCAGGCCGAAGATCAGGCCGGCGGCGATCAGGATGCCGCCTCCGATCAGGGGCGTGCGGCGCCCCTCCTCGGCGAGGGCTTTGATGTAGGCGATCTCGTCCTTCATGGACCGAATGTCGTCCTGGGTCATGGCGTGTCCTTCCGCGATGCAATGACCCGAACCTAGCAGGATGCTTTGTATTGTAAAGTGCTTTTCACAAACCCCCGTCAGGCTCCTCGGCGACCGGAAGTCGAGGGCTGATGTACCAGCCTTCCCTCTGCCGGGCGGCGAACGCGGCACGGACGCTCTCGACGCGCTCCCAGAGCAAGGCGTGCAGCCTTTCCAGTTCGGCCGCATCGTCGGGCTGGAGCTTCGGAGGGCGCGGGAATTTGGGTCGGGACATGAGGGTCTTCCGGATTTCCCTCCCGCTTGAGGGAGGGACGTCGGCGCGAGGCGACGACGGGGGTGGGGGGATGCGGTGAGGCCGGACGCGGGCGGTCGGAGCGTGGGGCGCCGAGCCCCTCCCACCCGTCTGGCGCTGCGCGCCAGCCATCCTCCTCCGAGGGGGAGGAAGAATGCAGGCACGCGTCTTCGCTCCGTCGTTTTTCGCGCGGAGTTGGGAAGGGCGGGCGGAGCGCCGGGCGCGGAGCCCGGATGAGGATTGAGTTTACCGTTTCGGCTTCGCGACCACGCTCCGCGCGGTTCGTCTGATCAGGAGCTGTCCGAGGTGGCCGGAACCACCGCATAGGGCCGCTGCTTGGCGACTAACGGACGCGCCCCTGGCGGGCGGGCGGGAGACTTGCGAACCCCGGACCCGGACGCGCGCCTTCCCGTGACGCGCCATGATGCTCTTTGTGGCCCTATCGCTCGGCCCGCGGGGCCTCGCTGCTTGAGGGCCGCGAGGTCCGAGGTCGAACGATCGGACCGAAGCACCGGCCCCCGTGACGATGAAACGTCTCGGGCGGCCCCCGCTCGAACCGCTCCCGCCGCGACAAGCTCGCAAGGCCTTGCGCCCTCCCCTGCGACGGAACCCCCAAATGCTGCCCCACGCACGAACCGACGTCGGAAAGTCGCCGCTGAAAAAACGCAGGGCGTTGAAAGGGCAAAGAAAGACGGGAGAAGTCGTCACAACTGCGCGCAGAGAGCCGACGCATCGCCTTCCCCGCTTGCCGGGGCGCCTGGCCGATCGCATGCGATCGGCCTGCGAGGCTCGCGAAGCGAGGCGGATGGGGTGGCTCGCGGGGCCTCGCTCACCGGTCGACGCTCGGCTTGATGACACAGCCACCCCATCCGACCGACGCTGTCGGCCACCTTCCCCGGCAAGCGGGGAAGGAAAAGGCAGGCGTCGCCCTACGGCTTCCGTTCTCGGCGGGACAGGACAGGCGGCCCGCGACCCTACGGCTCTGGACGTCGGGGCCGGCTGCGGCCATGTCGGAGGGATGAACCGTCGCGGGCTTCTGATCCGGCTGGGGGTGCTGGCCGGCGCAGTGGGCGGCGGCTGGTGGGTGAAGGATCATGTCCTGTGGCCGGCGCCCCGTCCGGTGTTCGACGGCAGGACCACCCCCTGGCTGAGCTATCGCGCGCCGGCCGTGACGCCGACGATCGACGTGACCGTGGGTGGGGTTCCGACCGTGGCCCTGATCGACACGGGCGCCCAGTATTCGGTGATCGACCGCGGCCTGCACGAGCGGCTGGCGGCGCAGGGGCGGGAGCGGCTGAACTTTCCCCTGCCCGTGCTCGCCTATGGCGTCGGAGGGCGGCCCCAGCTGGGGCGCGGCGCCGTGGTGGACGTGGAGACCGAGGGGCTGAGCCTGCCCGGGCTGCGTGCCGCCATCTTGGACCTGGGGCCCATCGCCGACCGCGAGCGGGGGCTGGGGGCGGAGCTGATCCTGGGCCACGACGTCCTGGAGACGATGGTTCTGGACGTCGAGACGTCGGCGCGGCGCAGCCGCCTGTCGGCGCCGGGCGCCCTGCCGCTTCCGGCTCAGGCGCGGGCCCTGCCGGCCCGGAAGTCGGGCGCCTCGATGCGGCTGGACGTCACGCTGGAGGGGCGGCCGGTGGAGGCGCTGGTCGACACCGGGGCCTCGTCGCTGCTGGCCCTGTCGCGCCGGTCGGCCGAGGCGGCGGGCCTGCTGGACGGCCGGGTGCTGACGCGCGGGTCCAGCCTGGTGCTGGGCGGACAGGTCGGCGCCCTGGTGGCGCGGGCCCGCACGGTCGGCGTGGGCGGGCGGACGTTCGCCGACGCGCCGGTGGCCATCTTCGCCGACGTCTCGGCCCCCGGCTTTCCGGGGGCCCTGCTGGGCATGGCGGCGTTCGCCGGTCAGGCGGTTCGTTTCGATCTGGCGAGCGCCGGACTGTGGGCGACCGAGGCGCCCGACGTCACCGTGGGGCCGCGGCGCCGACGCCGCTCCTAGCGCGCCGCGAAGGTGTCGCAGGCGGCGGGGTCGCCGCTCTCGTAGCCGCGACGCAGCCAGGCCGCCCTCTCCTGGGACGTGCCGTGGGTGAAGCTCTCGGGCGAGGCGCGGCCGCCGGTCAGGCGGTCGTCGCCGATGGCCGAGGCGGTCTGCAGTCCGGCCTCCAGATCGCCCGGCGTCATCGCCACCTGGCCGTTGGAAACGGCCGAGGCGTTGGCCGCCCAGACGCCGGCATAGCAGTCGGCCTGCAGCTCCAGCGCCACGGACCAGCGGTTGGCCTCGCCCCGGCTGCGCGCGTTCTGTTGCGCCTGCTGCACCTGCTGCGAGGCGCCGGTCAGGGTCTGGACGTGGTGACCGAACTCGTGGGCGATGACGTAGGCGCGGGCGAACTCGGCGCCCGATCCGCCCAGCTGTTCCAGCTGCCGCCAGAAGCTCAGGTCCAGATACACGGTCCGGTCGGTGGGGCAGTAGAAGGGACCCATCGCCGCCTGGCCGAAGCCGCACTGGGTGCCCGTGCCGCCTTCGTACAGCACCACGCGCGGCGGCTGATAGCCGACCAGGGCGCGGGACCAGACGTCGTTGATGTTGGCGCCGACCACGTCGACGAACAGGCCGGCCTGATCCTCGGGCGTGCCCTTCTCGCCCTCCTGTTGGGTCGCGGCGCCGAACTGGCTGGCGACCTGGGTGGTCGTGGCGGGGTCGATGCCGAAGAACAGATAGCCCAGAAGGGCGATCACGCCGACCCCCAGGCCCCCGCCGACCACGCCGCCCGCGCCCATGCCGCGCCGATCCTCGATGCCGCCGCCGCGACGTCCGCCCTGCCAACGCATGTGATCCCCTCCAGAATGCTTTGCCGGGCCTGAACTCACGCCCGCGACGTCGCCTGGAGCGCCGCCTCGGCCGACCTGGGCCCGTGGCCGCCACGGCCACGCTAGGTCAGAACGGGGTTAAGTCAAAAGGGATGCAGCCGCGTGACGGCTCAGCGCGGCGGGCCCAGCCAGGCGTCGATCTGGCCGACGTCGCCGCCGGGCGTCGAGGCGGGGAAGCCGCCGTTGGGCCGCACCGGAGCGACCGGCGCGGGCTGGCGGGCGCCGGGATAGGGCAGAGCCGGGGCGCGGCCGGCTTCGATCCGCGCCGCCGCGCCGCGCGCGTCGGCATGGCTGCGCGCCGCCTCGGCCTGGCGCAGGTCGGCCTGACGTCGCTGGTCGGCCATGGCCTGCAGGTTGCGGTCGGCGTCGTGGCGGTGGCGGTCGAACTCCGACGCGCCCGGCCAGGGCGCGACCTGGGCCTGGGCCGCGCCGGCGGCGAGGCTGAGACCGACGGCGAGCAGAAGCGGACGGATCATCCGCGCACCATGCGCCCAGCGGACGGCGCCACGAAGGCGCCCGCGATCACTTTCCGGCGAGGGGTTCCGGGCCGGGGCGAAGCTGGGCATTGTGGGCGCATGGCCGCCCGCCGGATCCGCACCGACCGCCTGATCGCCGTTCTGGGCGCGGCCGTGCTGCTGCTCGGAGCCGTGGTGGGCTGGCGCCTGATCGCGACGGAGGGCGTGGCCCCGTGGGAGACGCCGCCTCAGCGTCGGGCGCTGCAGCAGGTACGCGAGCGGTTCGGCCCGACGGGACAGGTGCGGCTGATCGAGCGGGGCCGGGGGCCGGTCGTCTGCGGCTATGCGGGGCGTCGTGGCGAAGCGGAGACCGTGGCCTTCGTGTCTCGCCCCAACCGCATCCTGTTCGCCGACGATCCGCTGGTGGGCGAGTTCCGGGCCATGGTCGACGTCGACTGTCCCGGCCTGCCCGTCGCTCCGCCCGCGCGAGGCGCGCCGTGACGGAGACGCCCACCGCCGGATCGTTCGACGGCCGCGAGCACCGGCTGCCCGTGCGCGTCTACTACGAGGACACCGACTTCACGGGCCTGGTCTATCACGGCAGCTACGTCCGCTTCTTCGAGCGCGGGCGGTCGGACTTCCTGCGCGCCGCGGGGGTGGGACACGCGGAGCTGATGGACGGGCCGTCGCCGCTGGCCTTCGTGGTGGCCGAGATGAGCCTGCGCTGGCTCAAGCCCGCCCGCATCGACGACGCCCTGATCGTGCGGACGCTCTACGAGCGGATCCGGGGGCCGCGCCTTATCATCGACCAGAGGATCACGCGCGGCGACGAGACGCTGTGCGAGGCGCGGGTGACGGCGGTGTGCATCCATCCCGACGGGCGGCCGCGGCGGCCGACCACTCTCCTGATGGAGAAGGTCCGGCCGTGGCTGGCGCCCGCATAAGCTGACCATAAGTGACGAAGCGTCCCGACCTCGCTAGACCCGCCATGAAATCGCCTTGCCGTCCTCCACGATGGGCGGCGCAACCTTGACCGGAACGCCCGCATGACCGTGCCCGCCGAAGCCAGCCTGTTGAACCCCGTCGAGCTGTTCATGGCCGCCGACTGGGTGGTGAAGGCCGTGATGGTCGGCCTGGCGCTGGCGTCGCTGTGGTCGTGGGCGGTGATCCTGGACAAGGCCTTCCGCTTTTCCGGCATGAACCGGCGGGCGGATCAGTTCGAGGACGTGATCCATTCCGGCCGACCATTGGAGGACGTGGCGGCGCAGGCGGGGCCGAACCCCACCGACCCCCTGCCGCGCATGCTGGTGCTGGCGGTGACCGACTGGCGCGACGCCCGGGCCAAGGGGCAGCTGGGCGAGGTGCAGGGCCAGATGCTGATGGCGCGCATCGACCGGGCGCTGGACAGCCTGATCGCGCGCGAGGGCCAGCGGATCGAGAACGGTCTGGGCGTGCTGTCGGTGGTGGCCACCGCGTCGCCGTTCATCGGCCTGTTCGGCACGGTGTGGGGCATCATGAACGCCTTTTCGGCCATCGCCTCGGCCGGGAACACCAACCTGACCACCGTGGCCCCGGCGATCGCCGAGGCCCTGTTCGCCACCGCCATCGGTCTGGCGGCGGCCATCCCGGCCTACATCGCCTACAACAAGTTCTCGATCGACGCGGGCAAGTTCACCGGCCGGATGGAGGCCTTCGCCGACGATCTGCAGGCCGCCGTGGCGCGCCGGGTGGGCGCCCCTTCGGCCCCGCCGGCGCCCGCGCCCGACTACAGCGACCGCCGGGGGCTCTGAGCCATGGCCCTGAGCGTCGGAGGCGGCGGGCATCAGAGAGGACGCAGGCGTCCCCGCAAGAAGCCGCTGAGCGAGATCAACGTCACGCCGCTGGTGGACGTCATGCTGGTGCTGCTGATCATCTTCATGATCTCGGCGCCGCTGCTGACGGTGGCCGTGCCGGTCGACCTGCCGGACACCGAGGCCGGCGCGGTCGAGGCGGAGCAGGAGCCGGTGGTCGTGTCCATCGACCGGTCGGGCGAGGTCTTCGTGGGCGAGGCCCGGGTCGGCTACGACGGCCTGATCGAGGGCGTGCGTCAGGCCGGAGGGTCGCCGGACGCGGCGGTGTCGGTGCGCGCGGACGGCGCCGCGCCCTATTCCGAGGTGGCCAAGGTCATGGCCCGGCTGTCGGCGAACGGCTACGCCAAGCTGAACCTGATCACCGACACCGCCCCGCGCGCCGCGCCGGCGGCGACTCCCGTCACGGCGACGGAGGGCTGACGGCATGAAGGCGCCCGGGCCCGGCACCATCGGCTCGATCGTCCTGCACGCGGGACTGGGCGCCCTGCTGTTCGTGTCGTGGCCGGACAAGCCTTTGCCGCCCGCGCCGACGGAGGGGATCCGCGTCTCGGTCATCTCCGACGTCCAGGTCGAGGCGGCCGCGGCCGACAATCCGTCCGAAGAACTGATCGCCGAGGACGGGGCCACGGTCCCCCCGCCGGAGACCGAGGCGCCGCCGACGCCGGAGCCGACCCCGCCCCCGCCGACGCCCGCCCCGCGCAAGGCACCCACTCCCACGCCCCGCCCGCCGGTCACCCGCCCTCCGACCCCGCAGCCGCGCCCGCCGGCGCCGGCGCCGAAGCGCGAAGAGCCGTCGCTGGACTTCGACCGCCTGGCGAAACGCCCCAACGAGGGCCGCACCAACCGCCGTCCCAACACCGGAGACGCGGGCCGCGGCCAGGCGCCGCGGGCGCTGGGGCGGGCGGACATCAGCGCGCTGGGGCGGCAAGTCAGCGTCAACTGCACCCCCGGCGTGATGCAGGCGGGGTCCATCGTGGTTCAGGTCAGCGTCACGCTCGACACGAGCGGCCGGCTGGTCGGAACGCCGCGACTGGTCAACCCGCGCAACGACGCCGCCTATCGCGCCATGTCGGACTCGGTCTTGCGCGGCATCCGTGCGGCGGCGCCCTTCGACATGCCGGCCGGGTATGAACAGCAGACATTCACCTTCGCCTTCGACAGCGCCTCGGCCTGTTGATGCGTGATGCATGATGCGCCGCATCATGCTATCATGCAGTCATGCGCACGACCCTGACCATCGACGACGACGTGCTGGAAGCCGCCAAGGCCCAGGCCGAACACGAGGGAAAGAGCGTGGGGAAAGTGATTTCCGAGACGTTCCGCGCCGCGCGGTTCAGGTCGGCGACCATCGAGGAAGGTCCCGTCTATCGCAACGGCATCCGGCTGTTGCCGCTGAGAGGCAAACCGGGTGACAAGCCGGTCACGCACGAATTCGTCAGGCAGCTGCTGGACGAATTTCCTTGATCCATCTGCTGGACGTCAACGTCCTTATTGCGCTGCTCGATCGACATCACGTCGGTCACATCTCGGCGTGGCGGTGGTTCCCCGAGGTTCAAGCTGACGGCTGGGCCACCTGCCCCTTCACGCAGGCGGGCTGGGTGAGGATCGTCTCAGGAGCAAGTTATCGTCCGAATCCAGTTCCCATCGCGGAGGCGACGTCTGCGTTGGCGGACATGTGCGCCTCTCCCGGCCACGTGTTCTGGCCGGCGGACGTCAGTCTTCTTGATGCCGGCTTCATCGACGCCGCGCGCCTCGGCAAGGGCGGCCACGTCACTGACGCCTACCTCCTGGCCCTCGCCGCCTCGCGCGGGGCCCGGCTGGCGACCTTCGACCGGAAGATGCGCACCGACGCCGTGCCGAACGGAAAGGCCGCCCTGTTCGTCATTCCCGCCTGACGCCACCTGACGCGTCGTCGTTAACCGCCAAGCTCGCCCGAAAGTCGCCGCATTGGGGCCGAGAGTGGTTTTTCGTCACGTCGTGCGTTCAGTATGCGGCGGAGATCATGAGCCGGAGCCTGCAATGCGATTGAAGACCGTCCTGACCGCGTTCGCCGCCGCCTGCGTCGCCCTGCCCGGCGCGGCGTTGGCGCAGGACCCGACGACGGGCGAACCGCAGATCGTGGTGATCGATCAGGCGGAGCTGCGGCCCTTCCCGATCGCGATCGTGGGCTTCACAGGCCAGTACGGCGACGACATTTCGAACGTCGTCCGCGGCAATCTGCGCCGCTCGGGCTTCTTCGATCCGCTGAACCCGGCGGGCTTCACCGAGCGGCCCGGACTGGGGGCGCGCCCGACCTTTCCGGCATGGACCAGCATCGGGGCGCAGGCGGTGCTGTACGGCGGCGTCACCCAACGCGCGGACGGCCGAGTGGACGTGGGCTTCCGCCTGTACGACACCTACCGCGAGTGCCAGCTGGTCAGCTACCAGTTCACCGCCACGGCCGAGCAGTGGCGGCGCATCGCGCACAAGATCTCCGACGTCGTCTATCAGCGCATGACGGGTGAGAGCGGCTTCTTCGACACGCGCGTGATCTACGTCGCCGAAAGCGGCACGCAGCTCAACAAGCTGAGCCGGCTGGCCATCGTGGACCAGGACGGGTTCAATCCGGTGTTCCTGACCCAGGGCGACGAGATCATCATGTCGCCGCGCTTCTCCACCTCGAACCCGGACGAGGTGACCTACGTCGCGCTGGGCAAGGACTACAGCCGCATCTACCTGTACGATCTGTCGACCGGGCGGCGCGAAAGCCTGGGTCAGTTCGACGGACAGGTGCTGGCGCCGCGCTATTCGAACGACGGGTCGAAGCTGGCGTTTTCGATCATCCGGGGCGGCAACACCGACGTCTACACGATCGACCTGAACACCCGCGAGCTGCGCCGCCTGACGACCGATCCGGGCATCGACACCTCGCCCAGCTTCTCGCCCGACAACTCCATGATCGCCTTCACCTCGGACCGTTCCGGCTCAGCGCGCATCTACGCCATGCGCGCGGACGGCACGGGCCAGCGGCCGGTCAGCCGGGGCGGCGGCCTGTACACCGCGCCGTCGTGGAGCCCGCGCGGCGACCTGATCGCCTTCACCAAGCAGCAGGGCGGACAATTCCACATCGGGGTGATGGGCACGGACGGATCGGGCGAGCGCATCCTGTCTTCGAGCTATTTCGAGGAGGGACCGTCATGGGCCCCGAACGGCCGCTACGTCATGTTCGCGCGCCAGACGCGGGGCGGCGACACCCGGCTGTGGACCGTGGACCTGTCCGGCCGCGTCGTGGCGCAGGCGGGGTACGAAGGCCGCGGCTCCGACCCCGCCTGGTCGCCGCTGCTGGACCAGCCGCCCGCCGATCTGGGCTTCAACCAGGGGGCCGACAGCTGCCCCACCTGACCGAACCTCACAATCGCGTCATCACCGCTGGCGAGGCGCGGTTTCAGGCGTTAGCCGATCACCAACGGTGAAGCTTCACCGGACGAAATCCAGGAGACCCACCCGATGCAGACGACCTCTCTCATCCGCCTGGCGCTGGTCGGCGCCTCGGTCCTGACCCTGGCGGCGTGCACGCGTCCGGCCCAGCCGGAACCCGGCGTCCCCGGCGGCGGCACGGTTTCGACCACGCCGGACACGCGCGGTCCGGGCGCCGGCACGGGGACCGTCGGCGGGGGGAACATTCCCGCCGCGGCCGGCTCGGTCGAGGACTTCTCGGTCAACGTCGGCGACCGGGTCTATTTCGACCTGGACAGCTATGAGATCCGCCGCGACGCCTATCCGCGCCTGGACGCCCAGGCCGCCTGGCTGCGCCGCTATCCGAACGTCATGGTCCGCATCGAGGGCAACGCCGACGAACGCGGCACCCGCGAATACAACATCGCGCTCGGCTCGCGCCGGGCGGAATCGGTGCGGTCCTATCTGATTGAGCGCGGCATTCCGGCGAACCGGATCGACGTCATCAGCTTCGGCAAGGAACGTCCGATCGCCGAGGGCTCGAACGAGGAAGCCTGGGCCCGCAACCGCAACGGCCGCACGGCCATCGTCTCGGGCGCGCCGGCCCGCTGATCCCGAGCACGCAAGTGCAAGAGGGCGGTCGCTTCGGCGGCCGCCCTTTTTCTTTGACCGGCGGCGCGGGTCGGGCGACATCTCGGGCGCATTGGACGCTTGGGGGCGGGCATGGTGGACATCGACGCGGCGGGCGGGGCGGCGAGCGCGGGGCTGGTCGCCTCGGCGATCGAGAAGCCGACCGGCCACGCGGGCGACGAACACGGAAACTGCACCGACTGCGGCCTGCCCGTCTCCGGAAACTTCTGCGCCAACTGCGGTCAGCCGACCCATGTGCACCGCAGCCTGCTGCACCTGGTGGAGGAGGTGCTGCACGGCGTGGTGCATTTCGACGGCCGCATCTGGCGGACCCTGCCGTTGCTGGCGATCAATCCGGGGCGGCTGACACGCGAATGGATCCAGGGCCGCCGCACCCGCTACGTGTCGCCGCTGGCCATCTTCCTGTTCAGCGTCTTTCTGATGTTCTTCGTGTTCAGCTTCACCGGCTCGCTTGAGCCGAACGTGACGGTGAATCTCGAAGAGGAAATCACCGAGACCCGGACGGCGCTGGCGGAAACGCGACGGGAATTGGCGGAGGCCCGGGCGGAGCCGGACGCACCCGGCGCCGCCGGCGTGATCGTCGGCCTGCAGCGGGCCGTCGAGACGTCCGAACGTCGCCTGGCCTCCCTGGAAGAAGCGCAGGCAGGCGGCGGAAAACGCACCGACGGTCTGGAACCCGGCAGTTGGCAGGCGGAGGTGCGCGACGCGGTCGAGGCGGGAAATCTGAACGTGAGTCTGGGGAACGCGGGGCTGAACGAAAAGGTGGAGAAGAAGCTGCTGAACCCCGACCTCGCGATCTACAAGGTTCAGCAGACCCTCTATAAATTCAGCTTCCTGCTGATCCCGCTGTCGATCCCGTTCGTGGCGCTGCTGTTCCTTTGGAAGCGGGGATTCACGCTTTATGACCACGGCGTCTTCGTCATCTATTCGCTGACGGCGGTGTCGATCCTGATGATCCTGACGGCCGCCTTGGGTGCGATCTGGGTGGGTTTCGGCGTCTTGGGCGCCGGGGTGTTCACTTTCGGCCTGCCGGTCCACATGTTCGCCCAACTGAAGGGGACGTATGGACTTTCGATCTTCTCGGCCCTGTGGCGGACGGTCCTGCTGCTTTTGTTCTGCATCCTGACCTCGACCTTGTTCTTGATCGCCGTCATCGTGCTGGGCCTGACCGGCTGACGAGATTCAGCCGCAAACTTCGTGGACGCTGCCTCTCATGCTCAAGCTGCCCAAACTCTCGCGCAACGCCCTGATGACCGCGCTGGGCGTCTCGCTGATCGCCGGCACGGTGATCGCCCAGGTCGCCCCGACCGAGCCGATCATCTGGGACAAGCGGCGGCTGGACCAGTTGGACCGCAACGTCCGCAAGCTGGAGCGCGCCATCTTTCAGCGGAACGCCGACGGTCAACCCTTCCTGATGGAGCCCGACCCCGAGGTCGTGGCCTTGCAGGGCCGCGTCGGCGGGGTCGATCGGCGACTGGCCGACGTCGAGGCGACGATCCAGCGCATGAACGGCGACATCGAGAGCCTGACCCTCGATCTGGAGCAGATGAAGACCGAGAACGGCCGCCTGCGCACCCGCCTGGGCGAGGCCGAGGCGCGGGTGGGATCCCTGGAGCAGCGCGCGCGGGAGGAGGCGGAGCTGAACGCCCCGATCGTCGCCAACAGCCCGACGGGCGCCGCGGCCGGCGACCTGGCCGCCGCCAACCGCCTGCTGTCCACCAATCCGGCGCGCGGCGAGCGGGCGCTGGAGGTCGTGATCGTGACCTGGCCGGACGCCGAAGAGGCGCGCCTGGCCAACGTGCGGCTGGGCGACCTGCGGGTCGAGGATCAGGACACCGCCGGAGCCGTGCCCTATTACGCCGCCGCGCTGCGCGGCTGGCCGACCGCCGGCTGGGCGCCGGAGGCCACGATCAAGCTGGCCGAAGCTTTGGAGGCCGAGGATCAGAGCACCGACGCCTGCATCGCCCTGCGCGAGTTCCGCACGCGCTACGGCACGGGCGCGCCGCAATCGCTGACGACGCGCGCCACGGCCGTGCGCACCTCGGCCGGGTGCCGCTGACCGATCCCGAGGCCCTGACGGCGCGGGTCCGGGCGCGTCTTGACGCGCGCCTGTGCCGGGATGAAGCGGCGCCGTTGGCGGTGGCGCTGTCGGGCGGCGGGGATTCCGTCGCCCTTCTGGCGCTGGTCGCGGACTGGGCGCGCGTGAACGGTCGGCGGGTGCTGGCCCTGACGGTCGACCACGGCCTGAACCCCGACAGCCGGGACTGGTCCGGCCGGTGCGCCGCGCAGGCGCGAGCTCTGGGCACGGACTGGCGCGAGCTGAGCTGGACCGGCGACAAGCCGGCGACGGGACTGCCCGCCGCCGCCCGCGCCGCGCGCCACGCCCTGCTGGCCGACGCCGCGCGCGCGGCCGGGGCGCGGGTGATCCTGATGGGACACACGGCCGACGACGTGGCCGAAAGCGACCTGATCCGCGCCGAGGGCACGCCCATCGGCCGCCTTCGTGAATGGTCTCCCAGCCCGGCCTGGCCCGAGGGTCGCGGCCTTATGCTGGTGCGCCCGCTGCTGGGCGAACGCCGCGAGGCGCTGCGCGATCTGCTGCGCGCGCGACGGCTGGACTGGATCGAAGACCCTGCGAACGCGGACCTGCGGTTCGCGCGAGCGAGAGTTCGCGCCCAGTTCCCTCTCCCGGCGGGAGAGGGCTTGAGGCTCGCAGAGCGTCAGCGATGCGCCAGCCGAAAGGGTGAGGGGCTCCCTGTCGAACGTAGCCCCTCACCCTTTCGCGTTACCAATCGCTTCGCTCTTGGACGCTCAAGCCCTCTCCCGCCGGGAGAGGGAACCATGCGTGCGGATCGCTCGATCGCCCCGGCTTCGCTCGCCGCAGCGCTGACCTGTGTCGGGGGCGGGGTCCGGAGTCCGCGCGGCGACGCGCTGGCGCGTTTGACGGCGCGTCTGCGATCCGGCGACGACTTCGACGTCGTCCTCTGCGGCGCGCGCCTGACGGCGCGGGGAGATGAGGTTCTGATCCACCGCGAACCCGGCGAGCAGCGGCGGCAGGGCCTGGCGCCGCTGCGCCTCGAACCCGGCCAGCCCTGCGTCTGGGACGGCCGGTTCGAGATCGCCGCCGACGCGCCCGGCCTGACCGTCGTGCCGGCCCGCGGCCTGCTCAATCGCCTTTCGCCCGCCGACCGGGCCGCGCTGAACGCCCTGCCGCCCGCCGCGCGGGGGGCCGAGCCGGTCCTGATCCAGGACGGCGATCTGCGCCCGGTTCTTGCAGGGAGCGCGGCCAGGGTGCGGTCGCTGGTCGAGGCGCGCCTGGCGGCGGCGCTGGACGCGACGTCGCATGAGGCCGACCTGTTCCGTGACCGGATGGCGCCCGGCCGTCCGCCCGCCTATCTTGAGACCGACGCGGCGATCGCCACCGGCGACCGCCTGACCGAGAGGACCGAATGAATCTGCGCAACCTCGCCGTCGCCGGCATGATCGGGCTGGGCCTTCTGGCCGTCTACGCCATGATGAGCCAGGGCGGCGGCCCCACCATGCCCGGCGCCAAGGCCGCCGCGGCCCGGCCCCAGGAAATGACCTACTCCCAGCTGCTGGCCGCCGCCGCCGACAGCCGCATCAAGTCCGTCGAGGTGCGCGGCGAGGCCATGACCGGGGTGTTGAAGGACGACACGCGGTTCACGGCCACCACGCCCCTGCCCAACGTCGAACTGGTCAACGAGATCGAGGCGTCCGGCGCCGAAGTGGCCGTGAAGTCCATGCGCCAGCCGCTGTGGATGAGCATCTTGCTGGGCCTGCTGCCCATCTTCGTGCTGGTCGGCCTGTTCTTCCTGATCACGCGCCAGATGCAGGGCGGGGCGCGCGGGGCCATGGGCTTCGGCAAGTCCAAGGCCAAGCTGCTGACCGAGCACAAGGGGCGCAAGACCTTCGAGGACGTCGCCGGCGTGGACGAGGCCAAGGAAGAGCTGCAGGAGGTCGTCGACTTCCTGAAGGACCCCGGCAAGTTCCAGCGCCTGGGCGGCAAGATCCCCAAGGGCGCCCTGCTGGTCGGCCCTCCCGGCACCGGCAAGACGCTCTTGGCCCGCGCCGTCGCGGGTGAGGCGGGCGTGCCCTTCTTCTCCATCTCGGGCTCGGACTTCGTGGAGATGTTCGTGGGCGTCGGCGCCAGCCGCGTGCGCGACATGTTCGAACAGGCCAAGAAGAACGCGCCCTGCATCATCTTCATCGACGAGATCGACGCGGTCGGTCGTCACCGGGGCGCGGGCCTGGGCGGCGGCAACGACGAGCGCGAGCAGACGCTGAACCAGCTGCTGGTCGAGATGGACGGGTTCGAGGCGTCGGAGAACATCATCCTGATCGCCGCGACCAACCGTCCGGACGTTCTGGACCCGGCCCTGCTGCGTCCCGGCCGCTTCGACCGTCAGGTGGTGGTGCCGAACCCGGACGTGGGCGGGCGCGAGAAGATTCTGCGCGTGCACATGAAGGACGTGCCCCTGGCCGCCGACGTGAACGTGAAGACCATCGCGCGCGGCACGCCGGGCTTTTCGGGCGCCGACCTGGCCAACCTCGTCAACGAGGCGGCGCTGATGGCGGCGCGCAAGGACCGCAAGATGGTCACCCACCGCGACTTCGAGGACGCCAAGGACAAGGTCATGATGGGCTCCGAGCGGAAGTCCATGGCCATGAACGAGGAAGAGAAGCGTCTGACCGCCTATCACGAGGCCGGCCACGCCATCGTCGCCATGAACGTCAAGATGGCCGACCCCGTGCACAAGGCGACCATCGTGCCGCGCGGCCGCGCCCTGGGCATGGTCATGCAGCTGCCGGAAGGCGACCGCTATTCGATGAAGTACCAGCAGATGGTCGACCGCATCGCCATCATGGCCGGTGGCCGCGTGGCCGAGGAGCTGATCTTCGGCAAGGCCAACATCACCTCCGGCGCCAGTTCCGACATCGAGCAGGCGACCAAGCTGGCCCGCGCCATGGTCACGCGCTGGGGCTTCTCCGACGTGCTGGGCACCGTGGCCTATGGCGAGAACCAGGAGGAGGTCTTCCTGGGCCACTCCGTCGCGCGCAGCCAGAACGTCTCGGAAGAGACGGCCCGGATCATCGACGGAGAGGTCAAGCGGCTGGTCACCAGCGGCTGGGAAGAGGCGCGCAAGATCCTGAAGCGCAAGAAGCTGGATCACGAAAAACTGGCCCAGGCCCTGCTGGAATACGAGACCCTGTCGGGCGAGGAGATCCGCGACCTGCTGGAGAAGGGCGTCGCCCCGAACCGCGACGAGACCGCCTTCCCCAACTCCGGCCCTTCTGTGTCCGTGCCCGTCACGCCGGTGTCGGACGGGACGACGGTGGAGACCCCGACGGTCCACTGACGCGCTGACCCTCTCCCAACGGGAGAGGGCTTGAGCGCACGGCGGCGCAGCCGTCGTCCTGGCGCGAAAGGGTGAGGGTCGGCTGGCGAAAGGTGCCCCTCTCCCTTTCGGCTGGCGCATCGCTTCGCTCTGCGAGCCTCAAGCCCTCTCCCGCCGGGAGAGGGTTCGCGATACCCCACATCTAGTTCCTGTGGACGGCACGAAATCCACATATTGCGCGTCTTAAGGGGAGGTTTACGATTAGTGGTGGGTCGCCGGCCACGCACCGGGGTTTCGGCGCCATATGTTGAATCTTGGAGGGCGACATGAGCCTGGGCTGGACCGAAGACCGCGTCGGCGCGCTGAAGAAACTCTGGCTCGAGGGCCAGTCGGCCAGCCAGATCGCCAAGCAGCTGGGCGGCGGCGTGACCCGCAACGCCGTGATCGGCAAGGTGCATCGCCTGGGCCTGTCCGGCCGCGCCGCGCCGTCGCAGCCGGCCCGCACCACCTTCCGCCCCACGCGCCCGCGCCCGGCCGCCGCCGCGCCGACGCAGGCCCCCAGCGCCCCGCGCCGCATCGAGGCCGCCCAGCCGCGCCCGGCCGCGCCGGTGGCCCCGCGGCCCGAGCCGATCCCCGACCTGCCGGGCACCGCCACGGTGATGACCCTGGGCGCCCATATGTGCAAATGGCCGATCGGCGACCCGTCCTCGGCCGAGTTCAGCTTCTGCGGCCGCCGCGCTTCGGAAGGCGTCTACTGCGTCGAGCACGCCCGCGTCGCCTATCAGCCCGCCCTGAAGAAGAACGGCGCCGGTGAGTTGGCCCGGTCGCTGCGGCGGTACATCTAAGCGCCCTATCGCTCGGGACGCGGTCCCTCGCTGCTTGAGGGCAGGGCCGCCACACAGGCGTCATGAACGGCCTCTAACAGGCCCGCCGTCCGCCCGGCGTCGCCCCGCAATGCGACGCCGGATCGGGACGGGGCTGCGGTTCTCCGGGTTGACGCAGCCCCGGTCTCGCCCCTCGCTCAGTTCAGCGTGCGCCCCGCGCCCGGCACGTCCAGACTGAAAGCCGGGATGGCCACCTCGAACCGCCCGCCCTTCTCGTCCGCCATCATGTACGTCCCCACCATGGCGCCCGACGGCGTCGACAGCGGGCAGCCCGAGGCATAGCTGTGCGACCCGCCTGGGGGGATCACCGGCTGCTCGCCGACCACGCCGGCCCCCCGAACCTCCTCCGTCCGCCCCAGACCGTCGGTGATGGTCCAGTGCCGCGCCAGCAGCTGCACCGGCTCCGGGCGGCAGTTCACGATCTCGACCTGATAGGCCCAGACCCAGCGCCCAGCTTCCGGGTCCGACTGCCCGGCCAGATAGCTGGGGCGGACGCGCACGATGACGTCGTGGGTCTCGGCGGAATAGGCGGGGCCGTCGTGCATCCCCCATGGTGACGCGCGCGACCAAACCGTGCAAACCCGGATCATGAGCTTGACCGAAACACCGGGCATCCTGCCCTGCCAGGGCATCGAGGCCCTGATCGCCGCCGGCGCCGTGACCACCGACACCCCGTGGGACGCCGACCAGGTGCAGCCCGCCAGTCTGGACCTTCGACTGGGGGCTCAGGCGTGGCGCGTGCGCGCCAGCTTCCTGCCGGGCGCGCGCCGCGTGGAGGACCGCATCGCCGACGTGGCCATGCATTCCATCGACCTGACCCCCGGCGTGGTGTTGGAAAAGGGCTGCGTCTACATCGCGAAACTGCAGGAGCGGCTGAGCCTGCCCCAAGGCCTGATCGCGCGGGCCAACCCCAAGAGCTCGACCGGACGTGTGGACGTCTTCGTGCGCCTGCTGACCGACCGGGGCGACGCCTTCGACGACGTGGCCGAGGGTTACGACGGGCCGCTGTATCTGGAGATCGCGCCCCAGACCTTTTCCATCTTGGTGCGGCCCGGCACGCGGCTCAACCAGCTGCGGCTGAAGGCGGGCGAGCCGCCGAAGCTGGAGACCCGTTCGGTGGGCGTCGACCTGGCCGGGGCGGACGGAGAGATCGTCGGGTTCCGCGGTCGCCGCCACGCCGGCGTGGTCGATCTCGACCGCATCGACGGCCACGATCCGCGCGACTTCTGGGAGCCCCTCTACGCGCGCAAGGGCGAACTGCTGCTGGACCCCGGCGAGTTCTACATCCTGGCGTCGAACGAGGCGGTCGAGATCCCGGTGCTTCAGGCCGCCGAGATGACGCCGATCGACCCCTCGGTGGGCGAGTTCCGCGTCCACTACGCCGGCTTCTTCGACCCCGGCTTCGGCACCGACGAGGCGGCAGGCAAGGGATCCAAGGGTGTGCTGGAAGTGCGCACGCACGACACCCCCTTCCTGCTGGAGCACGGCCAGACGGTGGCGCGGCTGGTCTATGAGCCGCTCACCGAAAAGCCTTCACGCCTGTATGGCCAGGGCGGCAGCCACTACCAGCGACAGGGGCTGAAGCTGAGCAAGCACTTCAGGGTGTGGGCGTAGACGCCGCCTTCGTCGGGCTTCCGGCGAACTCGTCGGCATAGGCGGGCGCCAGCAGCGACTGGAACGCCGACAGCGGCACGGTGACCGCATAGGCGCCCTCCGCATAGGGGCCGACCTGATAGGGGCCGATCAGGAAGGTCAGGCCGCCCGCCTTGCCGCCGGTCGTGCCGGGGGCCAGCACGAAGGGCGTCTCCGACGCACGGGGGCAGGCCCAGTCCTTGCCGCCCAGCGTCACGGGCTGAGCGTCGGGCACGCGGGCGCGCTTCTCGGCGTTGATGGCGGCGCACAGGGCGCGGTCCAGCGCGGTGAAGTCCGCGCCCTTGGCGAAGAGGTCCGTCCAACCGATCTGGCGCTTCAGCGCCTTGTCCCACAGCACGCCGGTCGCGGCGCTGTTGGGGTGCGCCCCGCCGGTGAATTCCGACGCGCTGCGGGTCAGGCTCAGCAGCTTGCCGGTCTCATGCGCGACCGTCAGCTCGACGGTCTGCTCATAGGCCATGTTCGGCGCGCCGGCCTCGGTGTTGTCGGCCTGGGCGCCCTCGGCGAACTCGCGCAGGTGGGCCACCTCGTCGGCATAGACCTTGGCGTGCAGGTCTGGCTGGGCCTTGATGGCGTCCGGCAGCTTCAGACTGACGGTGGCGAAGGCGGTCTTTTCAGAAAAGATCAGCGGCGCGGCCGCGTCGGCCGGGGTCACGGCGGCGCCCGGCGCGGCGGGGGCGGCGACGCCGTCGGCGACGGGCTCCCGGTCGCGGTTGCAGGCCGACAGCGTCAGCACGGCGGCGGAGGCGAGCAGCAGGAAGCGGGCGCGGGCGGTCATGGCGGTCTCCTTCGAGAGCTTCACCCTAATGCGCCCAGGCCTATGGCGAAAAGGAGGATCAGGCCGACAGCGTCAGCACGGCGGCGGAGGCGAGCAGCAGGAAGCGGGCGCGGGCGGTCATGGCGGTCTCCTTCGAGAGCTTCACCCTAATGCGCCCAGGCCTATGGCGAAAAGGAGGATCAGGCCGGCGTCGCGGTTGGACTTGAACAGGCGAAGGGCCAGCAGGCCGTCCTCGCGGCGGACGCGCGCGGTCTGGAAGGCGAGATGGAGCGCGAACAGGACGAGGCCCAGCCAGAACCAAAGGCCGAGCCAAGCCAAGGCTCCGGCCAGAGCGGCGAAGGCGACCGCCAGCGCATAGAAGACGCCCACGCCGATCCGCACGTTCGCCCCAAGACGCCGTGCGGAGGACTTCACCCCGATCATGGCGTCGTCCTCCACGTCCTGCAGCGCGTAGATCGTATCGTAGCCGAGGGTCCAGAAGACGCCGGAGAGCCAGAGGAGGACGGCGGGGGCCATGCCATTCCAGTTCGGGACGACGAAGTAGGTGTCGTGCAGGCTGTAGTCGATCGGCCCTGCGAAGCCGTAGGGCTGGATGGTCAGACCTGTCTCGGCGGCGAGCATCGCCGCTGAGGCCGATGCCGACGCCGCCGCGAAGCCCATCAGGGCGCCCCAGTTGAAGGTCATGCCCAGCCAGGCCTGCGGCCACCAGGTGATGCGCTTCATGAAGGGGTAGGCGGCGACCAGCGCCAGCGAGGCGACGCCAAGCGCGATGGCGACCGGCCCCAGAGTCAGCAGGATGCCCAAGGAGATCAGGCTGCACCCGACGACATAGGCCCAGGCCCCCTTCACCGAGATGCGCCCCGCCGCCACCGGCCTCGAGGCCGTGCGGGCCACCTGGGCGTCGATCTTGCGGTCCACCACGTCGTTGAAGGCGCAGCCTGCGGCGCGCATCAGGCAAGCCCCGATCAGAAAGCCGCCGTACAGCCAGGCGTCATAGGCGTCGGGCGCCTTCCGATATTGCGCCAGCGCGAGCGTGATCCCCTGCCAGCCGGGCAGCAGCAGCAGCCAGATGCCGATCGGCCGGTCGAAGCGCCCCAGCTTCAGCCAGTCCTTCAGCCCCTCCGGCGCATGGCGGTCGACCCAGTTCGTGGGCACAGCGTCGGGCAGGGGCGCGGTCATTCCGGAGGGATAGCGCGGCGGCGGATCAGACGAAACAATCCCTTCCCCGCTCGCCGGGGAAGGTGGCTCGCGGAGCGAGACGGATGGGGTGGCTCCGCGAGCCTAGCTCACTGTCGGGCGGTCGGCGTGAGGCAACAGCCACCCCATCCGACCGACGCTGTCGGCCACCTTCCCCGGCGAGCGGGGAAGGAAATCTTACGCCGCCGCCTTCTGCCCGGTGAACCGGCCGTAGAAGGTCTCGCCCTTGGCCGCCATGTCGCGGAGCAGCTGGGGCGGGCTGAACCGGTCGCCGTACTTGGCGGCATAGGCGTCGGCCTGTTCGACGAAGGCCTTCAGTCCATACTGGTCGATGTAGGTGATGGGGCCGCCGGTCCAGGGCGCGAAGCCCCAGGCCAGGATGGCGCCGACGTCGGCCTCGCGCGGATCGTCGATCACGCCCTCTTCCCAGCAGCGGGCGACCTCGACGGCCTGACGGAAGATCAGGCGGCGCTTCTGGTCCTCGACCAGCTCGGGCGTCGAGTCGCTGATGGTGACCGGCGCCAGCTCCGACAGGCCCTTCCACAGGGTCTTGGGCTTGGAGGCGTAGTCGTAGAAGCCCATGCCGTTCTTGCGGCCATAGCGGCCCAGGTCCTCGACCATGGTCTGGACGATCTTCCAGCCGGGCAGGGGCACATAGGCGTCGCCCAGGTCTTCTTTCGTCTGCTTGGCGATCTTCACGCTCAGATCGAGCGCGACGTCGTCGTGCATCTCCAGCGGGCCGCGCGGCATGCCCGTCATGCGGCCGATGTTGTCGATCATCGCCGGGGCATAGCCCTCCTCCAGCATGGCCAGGCCCTCGGCCACGTAGGTGCCGAAGCAGCGCGAGGTGTAGAAGCCGCGGCCGTCCTGGACGACGATCGGGGTCTTCTTGATCTTCATGACGTAGTCGAGCGCCTTGGCGAGCGCCGCCTGGCCGGTCTTCGCCCCCATGATGATCTCGACCAGCATCATCTTGTCGACGGGCGAGAAGAAGTGGATGCCGATGAAGTCCTCGGGGCGGACCGAGGCCTCGGCCAGGCCGGTGATCGGCAGGGTCGAGGTGTTGGAGCCGAACACCGCGCCGGGCGTCAGCTGGGCCTCGGCGCGTTTGGTGACGTCGGCCTTGATCTCGCGGTTCTCGAACACCGCCTCGATGACCAGGTCCGAGCCCTTGATGTGGTCGTAGTCCGTGGTGGCGATCACCGACGCCAGCAGGGCGTCGTACTTGTCCTGGGTCAGCTGGCCGCGCGACAGGCGCTTTTTCAGCAGCTCCTCGACGTGGGCCTTGCCCTTGTCGGCGGCCTCCTGGTCGCGGTCGATCAGGATGGTCTGGATGCCCGCGAGCGCGTTCACATAGGCGATGCCCGCGCCCATCATGCCGGCGCCCAGCACGGTGACCTTCTTGGGATCGGATTGGGGCACGTCCTTGGGCCGCACCGCGCCCTTGTCCAGCTCCTGCTTGGACAGGAACAGGCTGCGGATCATGCCCTGGGCCTGGGGCGTCATCAGGGTCTTGATGAAGTAGCGGGTCTCGATGCGCAGCGCCGCGTCCATCGGCACCTGCACGCCTTCATAGACCGCCTTCATCAGGTTCAGCACGGCCGGATAGTTACCGTAGGACTGCTTCCGCAGCATGGCGTTGCCGACCAGGAAGTTCTGGATGCCCGCCGGGTGATAGGGGCCGCCGCCAGGCAGCTTGAAGCCCTTGTCGTCCCACGGCTGGGCCGCCTTGCCGCCGCCCTTGATCCAGGCCTTGGCGGCCTCGACCTCGGTCCCGGCGGGCACGACCTCATGCACGATCCCCGCGCCCTTGGCGTCGTTGGGGCGGAAGGACTTGCCCTCGCTCATGGCCATCATCGCGGCCTGGACGCCGACCAGGCGCGTCAGGCGCTGGGTGCCGCCGCCGCCGGGGAACAGGCCGACCTTGATCTCGGGCAGGCCCAGCTGGATCTTCGGGCTGTCGCCGACGACGCGGTAGTGACAGGCCAGCGTCAGCTCCAGCCCGCCGCCCAGCGCCAGACCGTTGATCGCGGCGGCGACGGGCTTGCCGCAGGTCTCGAGCGCGCGCAGGGCCCCGTTCAGCTTCCAGCCGGCATCGTAAGCGTCCTGAAGCGAGCCGCCGGTCAGCATGCCCGCCGCCATCTCGCCCAGGTCCGCCCCGGCGCAGAAGCCCGAGGCCTTGCCCGACGTCAGGACCGCGCCCTTGATGGCGTCGTCCGATTTGATGCGCTCGACCACCTGCGGGATCTCGGCCATGACCGAGCCGGTCAGGGTGTTCATCGACCGGCCCGGCACGTCGAAGGTGACCAGGGCGATGCCGTCGGCGTCGACGTCGATCTTGAAGTTTTCCATCGGCTTCAGCCTTTGCATTCTGACGTCGGCGTTCGGACCGACCGTTGTTGTTTCTTCACCAAGGACACCAAGGGGCCACCAAGGACACAAAGGGATTGGAGCGAGGCGCTGCCGGCAATCCGACTTACGAATGCGCTGCGCGCGGCTGTTAAGGACTCCGCTCTCTTGGTGTCCTTGGTGGCCCCTTGGTGCCCTTGGTGATGAACCCCCTAAACCTAAACCCGCTCGATGACCGTGGCGGTGCCCATGCCGCCGCCGATGCACAGGGTGATGAGGGCGGTCTCCTTGCCGGAGCGCTCCAGCTCGTCCAGCACCACGCCGGTGATCATGGCTCCGGTGGCGCCCAGCGGGTGGCCCATGGCGATGGCGCCGCCGCAGACGTTGATCTGGTCGTGCGGGATGTCCAGCGCCTGCATGAAGCGCAGCACGACGGCGGCGAAGGCCTCGTTCAGCTCCCACAGGTCGATGTCGGCGGTGGTCATGCCCAGCTTGCCGAGCAGCTTATTCGCCACGAACTCCGGTCCCGTCAGCATGATGGACGGCTCCGACCCGATCGAGGCGGCGCCGCGGATCTTGGCCCGAGGCTTGAGGCCCAGCGCCTTGCCGGCTTCCAGCGAACCGATCAGCACGCCGGCCGATCCGTCGACGATGCCCGAGCTGTTGCCCGGGGTGTGGACGTGGTTGACGCGCTCGACCTCGGGGTAGCGCTGGTTGATCACGGCGTCGAAGGCCATCTCGCCCATCATGGCGAAGGACGGGTTCAGCGCGCCGAGCGTCTGCATGTCGGTGTTCGGACGGATCGTCTCGTCGTGATCCAGGATGGTCAGGCCCAGCTGGTCCTTGACCGGCACCACCGACTTAGAGAACCGGCCTTCGGCCCACGACTTGGCCGACCGCTTGTGGCTCTCGACCGCATAGGCGTCGACGTCGTCGCGGCTGAAGCCCCACTTGGAGGCGATCATGTCGGCCGACACGCCCTGAGGCACGAAATAGGTCGGAAAGGCCGAGGACGGATCGACCGGCCAGGCCCCGCCGTCGCTGCCCATCGGCACGCGGCTCATGGCCTCGACGCCGCCGCCGACGGCGAAGTCGGCCTCGCCGGACTTCACCTTGGCCGCGGCCATGTTCACGGCTTCAAGGCCCGAGGCGCAGAAGCGGTTGATCTGGACGCCGGCGACCGTCTGGGCCCAGCCCGAGTTCAGCACGGCGGTGCGGGCGATGTCGGCGCCCTGTTCACCGACCGGCGAGACGCAGCCCAGGATGACGTCGTCGACCTTTGACGTGTCCAGCCCGTTGCGGTCGCGCAGGCTCTCCAGCACCTGGGTCGCCAGCGACAGGGCGGTGATCTCGTGCAGCGAGCCGTCCTTCTTGCCCTTGCCGCGCGGCGTGCGAACCGCGTCGTAGATATAGGCGTCGGTCATGAGGGTCTCTCTACGTTCGCCCTACCGCTCGGCGCGCGGCGCCTCGCTGCATGAGGGCATGAGTGCGGAATCGAAACGTGCCCGCCAAAGACCCTACGTTTACGTCAACGTCAAGTAACGACTTGAACGTCAGCCTTCGGTGGAAAGGCGCACCAGCTTGCCGTTCTCCTCGTCGGTGATGACCCAGACGGCCCCGTCCGGGCCCACGGCGACGTCACGGACGCGTTCGCCGAGGTCGGTCAGCAGGCGCTCCTCGCCGACCACTTCTCCGTTCTCCAGGACCAGTCGCGCCAAATGCTTGCCGCCCAGTCCACCGATCAGCAGGTTGCCGTTCCAGCCAGGAAACATGGCGCCCTGATAGAAGGTCATGCCGCCCGGCGCGATGACCGGATCCCAGTAGTAGACCGGCTGAACCGTGCCTTCCTTCTGCGTCAGGCCGGCGTTGATCTGTCCGCCGCGATATTCGATGCCATACGCGACGTCGGGCCAGCCGTAATTCAGGCCCGCGCGGTCGAGGTTCAGCTCGTCGCCGCCGCGCGTGCCGTGCTCGATGGTCCACACCTCGTCACCCGCGACGGCGATCCCCTGCATGTTGCGGTGACCCAGCGACCAGATTTCCGGCAGGGCGCCCTCCCGACCCACGAAGGGATTGTCGGCCGGCACGCTGCCGTCGGCGTTGATCCGGATCGTCTTGCCCATGTGGGAACCCAGGTCCTGGGCCTGGGGCCGCATCTGCGGCACGGATCGGTCGCCGGTCGTGACGAACAGACTTCCGTCCCGTCCGAAGGCCAGCGACGAGCCGTAGTGCATCGTTCCGTCGAAGGTGGGCGAGGCGCGGAAGATGACCTGCACGTCCTCGATCCGCGTCGCGTCGGCCGACAGGCGGCCGCGCGCGACGGAGGTGGCGTTGCCGCCGTCGCGAGGTTCCGCATAGCTCCAGTAGACCAGACGGTCCTGGGCGAAGCCGGGCGAGACGACCACGTCCAGCAGGCCGCCCTGACCGCGGGCGTCGACGGCCGGCAGTCCGGCGATCGGCTCCCCGACCTGCCCCCGGGCGGTGATCAGGCGCAGGCGGCCCGGGCGCTCGGTCACCAGCCAGTTTCCGTCGGGCAGCAGGGCCAGACCCCACGGCTCGACCAGGCCCGAAGCGACCACGGCGTGAGTCAACGCCGCCTCGGTGCGGACGCCCGGCGCGCGCGTCTGGCCCTCGAAGGCCGGGCGCTGGTCCGGGGCGTTGGCGGGCCGCGTCTCGACCGGGGCGCCGGGCGCGGGATCCTGGGCCACGCCGGGGCCGCAGGCGGCCAGCAGGGCGGCGATCGAGACGGCGGCGAGGCGGATCATGGCGAGGAACTCCGGTCTGAAATCTCGGACCCGCAACGTCGGGCGCCCGAACGCGATCCGCAAGGCGCGGAATGGTCGCGCGTGGGCGCTTGAACCGGAGGCGTCCGGTCGTTATAGGCCACGATCCCTCGCGCGGCCCCTCGACCGGCCGCGGCGGGTTCCCTTTTTGGGGCTGGGTAGCTCAGCTGGTTAGAGCGGTGGATTCATAACCCACAGGTCGGCGGTTCGAGCCCGCCCCCAGCCACCATTTCGTGAACGCGTCAGCCGCCGCGCATCCGCCGTCCGCGTGGCGTGACCGCGCCCGTGTTCCCCGGGCAGATCTGACGCACGCGCAGCGCCATGTTGCGGTCGCCCTCGGCATTGGCCAGATCACGCGCCTCGCGGCAGCGGCCCTGATGGATCAGGTGATCGACGCGGACGGCGCGATCGACGCGATCGAGGCCGTAATGCTCGACCAGCTCCAGCCATGAGGACCGTCGGCGGCGGCGCTCCTCGTTCTCGAAGCGCGACACCTGCTGGCCCTCGGTGAGCTGCAGGGCCTGCTGAGCGGACTGGGCGGCCGCGTCCCCCGCGGCGCCGGACGCGGCCACTGCCGCCAAGGCGATCAGCACGCCCCTGAGGCTCATCCGCGCTGGCGGCAGGTTTGACGGATCCGGATGACCATCGAGCGCTCGCCGGCTTCGGAAGCCAGTTCGCGGGCCTCGCGGCATTTGCCCTGGTCGATCAAATCCGAGACCCGTCGGGCCAGATCCATGCGCTCGGCGCCGTACTCTCCCTCCAGCTCCTCCGGAGAGCCCAGCCGCGCCCGCCGCATTTCCTCGGACTCGAAGCGCCACGTCTGCTCGCCGGCGGTCATCCGGCCGATCGGCCCCCCGGCGGCCTGCTGGGGGCTGGGCGGCGCGCCGCTTTGGGCCGACGCGGCGCCGGCCGTGACCAGAATTGCGCCGGTGGCGCCGACGACAGTCATGAGCATGCGCATTGCGATCTCCTCGATGCTGGCGCAACGACAATGACACAGTCCCGACCCGCTGCAACCTCGCCGTGGCCGCCGCGTTCACGGCCAAGGTTCACATCAAGGAGACCGCCATGCGCATCCGCACCCTTTCGCTCGCCGCCGTCGCCGTTCTCGCCCTAGGCGCCGCCGCCTGCTCGGAATCGACGCAGGAAAGCGCCGAGGCCGACGCGGAGGCCGCCGCCGCAAACACCGGCGAGGCCGCCGAGGACGCGGGCTCTGCCCTGGCGGAAGAAGCCGCGCAGGTCGGCTCGGCCATCGAGGCAGGCGCCAAGGAGGCCGCGCAGGAGGTCGACGAGGCCACCGACCGTCTGGCCCGGGAGGCCCGCGAGCAGGAAGCCGAGACCCAGACCGACGCCCGCGGCAACTGACGTCTTGTTTGCCCTACCGCTCGCGACGCGGTCGCTCGCTGCTTGAGGGCGGCCTATCGCTCGCGACGCGGTCGCTCGCTGCTTGAGGGCGGCTCAGGCCGGTTCGGCCAGCAGGGCGTCGACCAGCGCCCGTGCTTCCGGACCGGCCCAGTCGGCTTCCCCCGAGAAACTGGCGCGCATGCGGCCCTGACGGTCCAAGATCACCGTCTGGGGCATCTTGCCCTCGCCCGGCAGGACGAAGGGCAGTTTGAAGTCCTTGTCGCCGTAGAACGGCAGGGGCTCGTGCACGTCGATGAAGCTCAGCGCGTCGGCCACCGCGTCGTCGGTGGCGTCGACGTTGATGGGCAGGACCACGAGGTCCCTGCCCGCATAGGCCTGGGCCAGAGCCTGCAGCGTCGGCATCTCTGTGCGGCAGGGCGCGCACCACATGGCCCAGAGGTTCACCACCACCACCTTGCCGCGGAAATCGGCGAAACGCGCGTCGGCCCCGCCGCGGGTCTTGAAGACGTAGTCGGGGGCGACCGGCGTGTCGGCGGGCGTTTCCAGACGGGCCAGCGAGCGCGTCGCGAAGCGCGCCAAATCGCTCTTCTGCGCCTCCGCCGGCGTCGAGCCTTTGAACAGGGCGTCGGGTTTGGCATAGAGCAGCGCGCCCCCGGCCGCGCCGAGTACGACCACGCCCGCGATCACGGCGATCGCCGCTTTGGACAGTCCCATGACCGAAAACCCCGCCTCCGACGCCGATCACAAAGACCCCGGCAGGGCTGAAGGTCAAGACATGTGGGGCGGGCGCTTCAGCCGCAAGCCGGCCGAAATCATGCAGGCGATCAACGTCTCCATCGGCCTGGACCGGCGCCTTTGGGCACAGGATCTGGCGGGATCGGAGGCGCACTGCCGCATGCTGGCGGCTCAGGGGATCCTCCGGCGGGAGGACGCCGAGGCGATCTTGGGCGGTCTTCAGACCATCCGCGAAGAGATGGCGGCGGGGACGTTTCCGTTCCGCGAACAGTATGAAGACGTCCACATGAACGTGGAGGCGCGGCTGGCCGAGCTGATCGGCGAGCCGTCGGGCCGGCTGCACACCGCGCGTAGCCGCAACGACCAGGTGGCGACCGATTTCCGCCTGTGGGTGCGCGAGGCGTGCGACGCGGCGGCGGAGGGGCTGAAGGGACTGCAGCGCGCGCTGCTGGTTCAGGCCGAGGCGCACGCCGACGCCTTGGCGCCCGGCTTCACCCATCTGCAGCCCGCGCAGCCGGTGACGTTCGGCCACCACCTGATGGCCTATGTCGAGATGTTCGGGCGCGACGCGGGGCGGTTCGCCGACGCCCGGGCGCGGATGAACGAGAGCCCGCTGGGGGCCGCGGCGCTGGCGGGATCGCCCTTCCCCATCGATCGGCACGCGACGGCGGCGGCGCTGGGCTTCGACCGGCCCATGGCCAACAGCCTGGACGCCGTGTCGGACCGGGACTTCGCGCTGGAGGCCCTGGCGGCCGCCGCGATCGCCGCCTCGCACCTGTCGCGGCTGGGCGAGGAGATCGTGGTGTGGATGACGCCGCAGTTCAGCTTCGTCTCCCTGCCCGACGAGCTGACGACCGGCAGCTCCATCATGCCGCAGAAGCGCAATCCGGACGCGGCGGAGCTGGTGCGGGCCAAGACGGGGCGGATCACCGGCTCGCTGGTGGCGCTGCTGACCGTGATGAAGGGCCTGCCGCTGGCCTATTCGAAGGACATGCAGGAGGACAAGCCGCCGGTGTTCGAGGCGTTCGACGCCCTAGGGCTGGCGGTGTCGGCCATGACGGCCATGGTCGCGGCGCTGGCGCCGAGCCGCGAGCGGATGGCGGCGGCGGCGGGCGCGGGCTTCTCCACCGCCACGGACCTGGCCGACTGGCTGGTGCGCGAGCTGGACCTGCCGTTCCGGCGGGCGCACCACGTGACGGGCGCGACGGTGAAGCGGGCCGAGGAACTGGGCGTGGACCTGGGGCAACTTCCTTTGGCCGAAATGCAGAAGATCGAGCCCCGCGTCACCGAAGCCGTTTACAAGGTGCTGTCGCCTGAGGCTTCGTGCGCCAGTCGCACCAGTTATGGCGGCACGGCGCCGGAACAGGTCCGCGCGCGCATCGCAGAGTGGAAGGCGCGCCTGTCATGAGCCGCAAGACCCTGATCCTGACGTTCTGCGTCCTTGGAAGCGCCGCCGTGGCCCTGTCCGCATGCGGGCGCATGGCCGACCTTGAAGCCCCGCCCGCGCGCAAGACCGAGCGGTCTGAACGCGGAGCCGAGGTCGCTCCGATGCCGGAGCCGGCGACCCAGAACCGATCGTCGAACCAGGTCCCGATCGACGGCGGCCCGAACAATCCGTATCGCGGCTCCGGCAGCCCCTTCCAGGAGTAGGGTCGGGTGCACCATTTCGCCCTGTCCGGGGGGGCGCTGAAGGCCGAGGCCGTTCCGCTGGCGACGATCGCCAAAGCGGTCGGCACTCCCGTCTACGTCTATTCCGCCGCGACCCTGCGCCGACACGCGCGGGCCCTGACCGACGCCTTCGCCGCGCATGAGGCGACGCTGGGCCGGCCGCTGATCGCGTTCGCGGTCAAGGCGGCGTCGAACGTCTCGGTGCTGAAGGTGCTGGCCGGGTGCGGGCTGGGGGCCGACACGGTGTCGGAGGGCGAGATTCGGCGGGCCCTGGCCGCGGGCGTGCCGGCCGATCGCATCGTCTTTTCCGGCGTCGGCAAGACGGACGCGGAACTGGCCTTCGCCGTCGGTCTGGGCCTGCGCCAGATCAACGTCGAGAGCACGGTGGAGATGGAACGGCTGGCGGCGGTCGCGGCGGCGGCCAGGCGCGTGCCGGATGTTGCCCTGCGCGTGAACCCCAAGATCGGCGCCGGCGGCCACGCCAAGATCACCACCGGAGGGGAGGGCGACAAGTTCGGCGTGCCGGTGGAGGAGGCGCTGGACCTGTATCGCCGCTTCGGGCGCGATCCGCGCGTGAACCTGGTCGGGCTGGCCTGTCACATCGGCAGCCAGATCACCGAACTGAGCCCCCTGCGGGGCGCGTTCGGCGTGCTGGCGGAGATGACGCGGACGCTGAGGGCCGAGGAACTGACCGTGCCGCGGCTGGACCTGGGCGGCGGGCTGGGCGTGGCCTATGCGGGCAGCGATCCGACCGCGCCGCTGGCGGAGTATGCGGCCATGGTGGCCGAAACGGTCGGCGGGCTGGGCGTCGCGGTGACGCTGGAGCCCGGGCGGCTGATCGCGGCCAATGCGGCGGTGCTGCTGGCGCGCGTGATCCAGGTGACGGAACGCGGGGACGGGCGGCGCATCCTGGTGCTGGACGCGGCCATGAACGACCTGCTGCGTCCGGCGCTGTACGACGCCTTCCACGACCTGATCCCGGTCGCGCCGCGTCAGGGCGAGGCCCTGCCTTACGACGTGGTCGGGCCCGTGTGCGAGACGGGCGACACCTTCGCGCGGGACCGGCCCCTGCCGCCGCTGGAAGCGGGCGATCTGGTCGCCTTCACCGGCGCCGGCGCCTATGGGGCAACGATGGCGAGCGAATACAACAGCCGCCCGCTGGTCCCCGAGGTGCTGGTCGACGGCGACCGCTGGGCCGTGGTGCGCAAGCGGCCGACCTACGACGAGATGCTGGCCCGCGAGCCGGCGGCGGACTGGCTCTGAGGAGCGCGGACGTCCACGTCCGCGATTGCCTTTTCGACTGTCTCGCGGACCTGGAGGTCCGCGCTCCATATCTGGCTCAATCCAACGCGCAGACGTCCGGCAGGCCGCGCCATTTGCCGGCGTGGTCGAGGCCGTAGCCCACCAGGAACCGCTCGGGCGCCTCCCAGCCGACGAAGTCGGGGACCAGGGCGCGGGGCTCGGGCCAGGGTTTGCGGGCGAAGACGCAGGTCAGCACCTCGGCGGCGCCCTCGCGCTTCAGCAGGGCCACGGCCTCCGACAGCGACAGGCCGGTGTCGAAGACGTCGTCGAGGATCAGGACGCGCCGCCCCTGGACCTCACGCTGGAATTTTCCATGGACGTCGATGCGGCCCCGGCTGGCAGTGCCGTCGCCGTAGGAGGCCAGCCACAGGGCGTCGAACCGCAGGTGCCGGCCGCGCCGGGCCAGGGCACGCGTCAGGTCGGCCCCGAACCACAGGCCGCCGGTCAGCAGAACCATGGCCACGGTCTCGTCGTCGACGACGGGGGCGATGCGGTCGGCCAGCGCCTCGACGGTCGCGGCCACCTGATCGGCGGGAAGGAGGACGGTCGGGGTCGCGGATGAGGGCTCGGCCATGGGCCGAGGTCAATGACCCGCGGCGGGCACGGCGTCCAGAGGGACGGCGTCGATCGGGGCCGCCACGGCCTCACGCACCGGACCCAGGGCGGGGCGCAGGGTGGCGGTTCCGGCGGCGGGGGCGGACGGCGCGTGGTCGGCCTGCGGTAGTGGGCGGGCCTTTGGCGCAGCCTCGTGATGCGTCTTCGGCGCCGGGGCGTTCGGGGCGAAGTCGGTCGCCACCTCCTGCGCGCGGCCGCCGGGGTCGGACAGGCGGACGGCGAATCCCTGAACCTTGCCCGGCAGGACCGGCGGCGCGTCCAGGCGGACGTAGTCGTGGGCGATCTCGTGCCCGTCCTCGTCCAACAGGGCGACGCGGATGGTCGGAACCACGCGTTCGTCGTCACGCACGTTGCGCACGGCGCCGGAGACGATGACCATGGACGGGTCGGCCGGCGAGGGGCGGGCGCTCAGCGCCTCGAAATCCAGACCGACGGGGTTCACGTCGACGCCGACGGCGGCGTAGGCGGAGGCGGTGCGGGGCAGGACGTCGACGACCTCCGCCCGGAACAGCCAGGCCGAGCCCAGCAGGCCCAGGGCGACGCAGGCCGTGCCGGCCCAGGCCACGCCGTGGGCGGCGGCGCGGCGCAGTCGGCGCTGCTGCTCGGCGCGGGCGCGATAGGCCTTGGGCAGCTCCGGCGCGGGCGTCTCGGCCAGAGTCTCGGGCGCGGGCTCGGGCGAGGGGGCGCGCGCGACCACGGGCGTGGCGGCGGCGGTCAGGTCCAGCGGGGTCTCCGGCAGGGCCTTCCAGGTGTGCTTGCACGACTGGCAGCGGACGGTGCGGCCCAGCGGACCGATGGCGTCGTCGGGGGCGAAATAGCCGGTGGCGCAGGACGGGCAGGTCAGTATCATCGCCGACTGCGTGGCCTGACGGCCGCCTCCCGAAGGGCGCGCCGCGCCCGTTGCTGCTGGTCCCATGCCGAACCCCGACCGCCGTGCCGTCCCGGCCGCCGCGCCCGTCGCCCGTCTGATCGGGGTCGTGGAGGCGCGCGCCAGGGGGGCCGGGCGGACCGACTCCGGCGAACTGATCCTGCCGCGCGGCTCTTTCCACTTCATTACCGGGGGGCCGGGAACCGGGAAGTCGGCTCTGCTGGCGGCGCTGGCCCTGACGCGGCCGCCCGTGCGGGGGCGGATCGAGGTGTTCGGACAGGATCCCTGGGCCCTGACGGAGGGCGAGCGGGCGGCGCTGCGGCGGCGGATCGGGGCGGCGCTGGGCGAGGACGGGCTGATCGACCGGCTGGGCGTGTTCCGAAACGCGGCCCTGCCTCTGCTGCTGGCCGGCGCGCCGCCGGAGCGGGCGGCGGACGTGCGCGAGATGCTGGCCTGGCTGGGTCTGTCGGAGCTGGCGGAGACGCCCGCCGGGGCGCTGGACCGGGCGCGGCGGCGCGCGCTGGCGGTGGCCCGCGCCCTGGTGGCCCAGCCGGAGCTGATCGTGATCGACGACCCGTTCGAGGATTTGGCGCCCGAGGTCGCCACCAAGGTGCTGGGCCTGTTGACCGCCTTGGGTCAGGGCGAGGCGGCGGTCGTCATGGCCGGTCGCGACCCCGCGCGGGCGAAGAAGGCGGGGGCGACGGTGATCACCCTGGGGGGCGCAGCGTGAGGAGTTGGACGGAGTTTCGCGGGGCCCGCCTGTTGCGGGCGCCGGCGCGGCGGGCGTCGGGCGTGGCGCTGGGTCTGGCGGCCCTGCTGGCCGGACTGGCGCTGATCGGGGCGGCGGCGGCGGACCGGGGGGCGTCCGGCTGGGTCGCCGAGATCGGGCGCGAGGCGACGGTCGTGGTGCGGCCGCGCGTCGATGAGACCGGCCCAGCCGCCGCCGCGCGCGCCGCCGAGGCTCTGGCCGGCGTGCGCGGGGTGGACGAGGCGCGGGCGCTGGACCGCGACGAGGCCGAGCGTCTGCTGCGGCCATGGATTCGCGAGGGCGACCTGCAGGCGCTGACCCTGCCCATGCTGGTCGAGGTGCGGCTGGACGCCGAGGCGCCGGCGGGGGCGCTGACGCTGAACCGGGCGCTGGCGGAGGCCGGGCTGGACGCCGAGGTCGACGACGACGCCCCGTGGCGGGCCGAGGCGGCGCGGGCGGCGACGGGGGTGCGGGCGCTGGCGGTCGCGCTGGCGCTGGCGGCGCTGGGCGCGCTGGGAGCCCTGGCCTGGGCGCGGGCCAGCGCGGCGGTGGTGGGCATGCGGACCGATCTGGCCGTGCTGCATCGCCTGGGCGCCGATCCCCGGCGACTGGGCCTGTTGACGCTGGGAGCGGCGCTGCCGCTGGTCCTCGTGGCGACGCTGGCGGGCGGGGCGGGGGCGGCGGTTCTGGCGGCGGCGTGGAAGCTTCTGGCGGGCGCGGGCCAGGCGGCCTCGGCCCTGCCGGTGGGCTGGAGCGATCTGGCCCTGGCCCTGGCGGCGCCGGCGACGGCCCTGCCGGCCGCGGCCATGGGGGCGATGCGCCTGCTGCGCGAAACGCTTGGCGCGCCCCCCGCACACGGCTAGGCTTCGTTCATCATGAAGTTTCTCGCCGCACTGGCCATCGCGGCCCTGGTCTGGCTGGTGGGGCTGTTCGCCTTCGCCGAGCGGGTCCGCGGGCTGACGCCGGCGGACGAGCCGGACCGCGCCGACGGCATCGTGGCCCTGACCGGGCCGTCGCCCGAGCGGGTCAACGCCTCGATGCGTCTGCTGGAACAGGGCAAGGGCGACCGGCTGCTGATCTCCGGCGTCAATCGTCAGGTCAGGCGGCAGGAGCTGCGCGAGGTCACGCCGGGGTCGCGGCGGCTGTTCAACTGCTGCGTCGACCTGGGCTTCGAGGCGGAGAATACGCGCGGCAACGCCCAGGAGATCGCCCGCTGGGCCCGCGCGCGCGGCTATGACCGGCTGATCGTCGTGACCTCGGATTATCACATGCCGCGCAGCCTGGTGGAGATCCGCACCGAGGCGCCGGAGATCACGCTGATCCCCCATGCCGTCACCACCCCGTCGCTGGACGATTCGCGCTGGTGGCGGGCCACGGTCACCGCGCGGCGGATGACGCTGGAATACACGAAGTATCTGGCCGTGCTGTTCCGCGAGCTGGTGCGGCGCGTCTCGGGCGACGAGGGCGCCCAGGCGGTGCAGGACGCGGCCGAGGCGGCCGAAGACGCGCGCAAGGCGGCGTGACGTTTGATGATCCCTCTCCCGGCGGGAGAGGGATCTTTTTTTGAGATGACCGCCAATCGGCAATCGGCCACACAGACCGCATGACGACCGTCCGTTCCCTGCTGTTCGTGGCCTGGCTCTATCTGTCGATGGCGATCTTCGCCGTCGGCCTGTCGCCCCTGCTTCTGGGGCCGCACGCCGGGGCCATGTGGGTGATCCGGAACTGGGCGCGGTTCGTGCTGTTCGGCCTGCGCTGGATCGCCGACGTCCGGGTCGAGTTCCGGGGGCTTGAGCACCGGCCGACGGGCGCCGGCCTGATCGCGGGCAAACACCAGTCCATGCTGGACGTGATCGCGCCCTTCGCCGTCCTGCCCGACAACTGCTTCATCATGAAGAAGGAGCTGATGTCCCTGCCCTTCTTCGGCTGGTTCGCCTGGAAGACGAAGATGATCGCGGTGGACCGCTCGGCCCACGCGAAGGCGCTGAAGGACATGGTGCGTCAAGCGCGGGACCGCTTCGCCGAGGGCCGCCAGCTGCTGATCTTCCCGGAGGGCACGCGCGCCCCGGTCGGTGCGCCGCCCGACTACAAGCCCGGCATCGCGGCGCTGTATCGAGATCTGGACGCGGCCTGCACGCCGATGAGCACCAACTCCGGCGTCCACTGGCCCGCCCACGGCTTCCGACGACGCCCCGGCGTGGTCGTCTACGAATTCCACCCCGCCATCCCCGCCGGCCTGAAGCGGGCCGAGTTCATGGCGCGGCTGGAGACGCAGCTGGAGGCGGCGTCGGGGGCGTTGTTGGCGGGACCGCTTTGTCGGCGCGCCGTTTCGACATAAAGTTCAGCAATGACCAATCCGGCGCGATCGCAACTGGATGAGCGGGTCCGTCCCAAGGCGGCAAAGCATCTTCGCCAATTCTCTCGTGAGGTGAACGGTCGGTTTCCCGGACAGGTGAGCAAGATTTTGCTGTTCGGCTCCCGCGCTCGCGGCGACGCCAAATCCAAATCCGACTACGACGTCGCGGTGGTGATGACCGCGATCGATGATCGTCGCGCGGTCGATCACCAACTGGCCGACCTGGCCTATCCTCACATTCTGGCGGGCGTTCACATACGCCCCATGTCGGTTCCCGCGTCCGCGCTTGATGGAGGCGCCGATCGTCCGCTGATCGCCAATCTGAAGCGCGATGGGCTTGAGGTCGGGCATGGCCCGTGAGCGGCATCCGCCCAAGAAAAAGCACCAGAACCGTCCCCGGCCGCTGCCCGTCGTGCCGTTGACCGACACGCAGCGTCGAGCGCGGGCGATCGAAGAAATGGTCAAGGCCGAGACTCTGCTTGCGGAGGCCGAAAAGCTGGCGGTGTGGGGCGAGGCGCCGCTGGCCTGCGTGCATTCGGCCTACTATGCCATGCATCACGCCGCCGTAGCCGCGCTTTTCGCAACCGGCGGGGTCGGCAGAGTGGGCGACGTGCCCAAAAGTCATGAGCATGTCATCCAGCATTTCGGAAACTTGGTGGAAGGTCTTGGCGACGAAGCCCTGCGGGCATCGGGCGTCGCCCTCAGCCGGGCGCGAACCGACAGGGTCGCCGCGGACTACGACATGGACGTCGGCTTCACCTCGGCGGAAGCCGCCGACCTCGTGGCTTCCGCACGGGCTCTGGTTGAGGCCGTGAAGGCGACATGGCCTTCGGTGAGCGCCGCCGCCCGCGCGCCATGACGCTAGGGGACAGATCGACGCTCGCATTGAGACCTTCCCTCTCCCATATAGGGCCCATGACTTTCAGACCCACGACGCTGGAGCGGGCCTATCAGCTGGCCGATTCCGGCGAATGCCGCACCGTCACCGAGGTGAAGAAGCGCCTGCAGGCCGAGGGGTACGACCGGATCGCGGACCAGCTGTACGGGCGGGTGGTGACCAATGCGCTGCGCGACCGCTGCGCCGCCGCGCTGGCCCGCGTCGAGGGTTGAGGGGCCGCGCGCCTTGCTTTCGCCGCCCCGGTGGGCCAAGATGTAGACGTCGATCTCTTCTGCGTAACGCTCTCGTTCTCCCGCGCTTCGCCCGAGATCCTCAGCCGCTCCCATAAAAGACCGACCTCTCCGGCGCGCGCTCTTGCGCGTCGGCAATGCAAGACGGAGGTCCAGAAAATGGCGACCGGCACTGTGAAATGGTACAACTCCACCAAGGGCTACGGCTTCATCCAGCCCGACAACGGCGGCAAGGACGTGTTCGTCCACGCCTCGGCGGTCGAGGCCGCGGGCCTGGGCGGCCTGAACGAAGGTCAGACGATCTCGTACGAGATCGAGCAGGACCGTCGCTCGGGCAAGGAATCGGCGGGCCAGCTGAAGGCCGGCTGATCGATCCCTTTCGGGTTTGAAATCGTCGCCCCCGTCGGTCCGCCGGCGGGGGCGATTTCGTTTCAGGCCAGCTTGTCCCAGCCGACGGCGTGGACCTTGTCGCGGCCCAGAACGGCGACCAGCGGGCGCGGCTCGAACAGGTCGGCGAAGGCGGCATGGCGCACGTCCAGACCGCCGGTGAAGGCGCCGAAGGCGGGCATGACCAGCCTGCGTCCGTCGGTGACGAACGCCGGCCGGCGCACGCCACGCGCATAGGCTACCACGGTGGCGCAGGGGTGCAGGTGGCCGACCACCTCTCCCGGCGCGGGCTCGGCTTGCGGTTCGTGGATCAGGGTCAGGCCGCCGACCGCCATCGTGGCGACCACCTCGCCCGCCAGCGTGTCCAGGGCGTCGGCCAGGGCCGCGACGTCGTGGTTGCCCTCCAGCCAGACCCACCGTCGCCCGGCCGCCAGCCGGTTCAGGCGCTCGCGGTCGGCCTCGGCCAGGCGGGCGATGGCGCGGGCGTCGTGGAAGCTGTCGCCCAGCAGGACGACGACGGCGGGATCGAGCTCAAGGATCTCCGCCTCCAGCTTGGCGATGGTGGCGAGGCTGTCGTAGGGCGGCAGCATCTGGCCGCGCGCGGCGAAGGCCGATCCCTTTTCCAGGTGCAGGTCCGAGGCGATCAGCGTCCCCTGCCCCGGAAGCCACAGGGCGCCGGAACAGCGCAGCACGCAGGCCTCGCCGTTCACCCGCACCTTCAGCCCGCCGCAGGGGTGGCGGAAGGGGGAGAGGGTCTGTCTGAGGGCGGCGTTCATCATCCTTCCCCGCTCGCCGGGGAAGGTGGGCGACGAAGTCGGTCGGATGGGGTGGCTGTTCGCATACGCTCATCGCTGGAGACTGAGCGCGTCGCAGTCAGCCCCCCCATCCGTCTCGCTCCGCGAGCCACCTTCCCTCGCAGGGAGGGAAGGATCCTGAGCCCGGCCCTCACGCCATCACCTCGGCGATCAGGGCTTCCTCGGAGAACTCCATGGCGCTGTCGTCCAGGATCATCTCGGCCGCGCCGCCGCCGACGCGCTCGCGGCCGATCTGGACCAGGACGGGCACGCAGAAGGGCGAGGGGCGCTCCAGCGGCTGATGCGTGATCCGGCCCTGGATGCGGGTCAGAAGCGCGCCCAGCCGCGCGACGTCCAGCAGGCCCGCGGCCGCGTCGGCCCGCGCGGTGCGGAGCAGCAAATGGTCGGGCTGATGGCGGCGCAGCACGTCGTAGATCAGGTCGGTGGAGAAGGTCACCTGCCGCCCCGTTTTTTCGGCGCCCGGCTGGCGGCGCTCGATCAAGCCGGAGATGAGGGCGCAATTGCGGAAGGTGCGCTTCATCATGAAGCTCTCCTCCAGCCAGGTCTCCAGGTCGTCGCCCAGCATGTCGGGCTCGAACAGGGCGTCGAGGTCCAGCCCGTCCATCGGCCGGATCGACCAGATGGCCAGCGAATAGTCCGTGACCACGAAGCCCAAGGGACCCACGCCGAGACGATCCAGGCGTCGCGTCAGCAGCATGCACAGGGTCGAATGCGCCACGCGGCCTTCGAACGGATGGCCGACGAGGAAGTGGCGCGAGCCGCGCGGGAAGGTCTCGACCAGCATGTCGCCGGCGCGCGGGATGATGGAGCGAGCCTCCTGCAGCTCAAGCCACTCCTGGACGTCGGGCGGCAGGAGGCGCCAGCGCCCGCGATCCTGGATCAGACCCCGAACCCGCTCGGCCAGGCTCGTGCCGAGCGGATATTTGGAGTTGCCCCAAGAGGGAAATTTCGGATCCGCGTCCTGTGCGCGGGTCACCAAGGCGTCCATCCCCGAAATTCCCCGGAACGCCCAGACCTGACCCGCGAACACGAAAGTGTCGCCGGGCGTCAACTGTTCGAAATACCACTCCTCGGCCTCGCCGACCTTGCGGCCCGCGGTCCAGCGCGCCGCGCCCGTGCCGCCGCCGCGCCGGTGCGCGACCTTGATGTTCATCGTGCCCGCCGAGACGATGGCGCCCACGTTCATGCGGTGGCGCTGGGCGACCTGACCGTTGCGGACCTTCCACTTCCCGTCCTTCGTCCGGACGATGCGGGCGAAGCGTTCGTAGGTGCGCAGGGCGTAGCCGCCGGTGGCGACCAGATCGACGACCTCTTCGAACGTCTCGTACGCCAGGCCGCGATAGGGGCCGCAGCCGGTGATCTCCGCATACAGATCGTCCATGGCGAACGGCTCGGAACAGGCGCAGCCCATGACGTGCTGGGCCAGAGTGTCCAGCGTGCCGACGTGCGTCGGCTCCCAGTCGAAGGCGTTTTCGGCCACCGCCTCGCGCGCGGCCTGGCACTCCAGCATCTCGAAACGGCTGGCGGGCACCATCAGGGCGCGCGACGGTTCGTCCAGCCGGTGGTTGGCCCGGCCGATGCGCTGCACCAGGCGGCTGGCCCCCTTCGGCGCAGCCAGCTGGACGACAAGGTCGACGTCGCCCCAGTCGATGCCCAGGTCCAGCGTCGATGTGCAGACCACCGCCCGCAGGTCGCCCCGCGCCATCGCCGCCTCGACCTTGCGCCGCTGCTCGGCGGCGAGGGATCCATGATGCAGGGCGATGGGCAGGTTTTCGTCGTTGATCTCCCACAGCCGCTGGAAGACGAATTCCGACTGCCAGCGCGTGTTGACGAAGATCAGGCTCATGCCCGCACGTTTGATGGCGTCATAGACCTCGGGGATGGCGTGCTGACCCGTGTGCCCCGCCCACGGCACGCGCCCCCCGGAGATCAGCACGTCCACCACCGGCGGCGCGCCGAGGTCGCCGTGGACGATGGTGACCGGCGCCTGATCCGACGGCGCCAACCACCCCGCGATCATCTGCGGATCGTCGACCGTCGCGCTCAGCGCCACTCGCCGCATGTTCGGCGCGAACCGCTGCAACCGACCCAGCCCCAGCGACAGCAAATCCCCCCGCTTGCCGCTCCAGATCGCGTGCACCTCGTCCAGCACCACGCACTTCAGGTCGGCGAAATAGGCGCGCGCGCCCTCCCAGGCGCAGAACAGGGCCAGTTGCTCGGGCGTGGTCAGCAGAACGTCCGGCGGAAACTCGCGCTGGCGCTGGCGCTTGGACTGTTTGGTGTCGCCGGTGCGGCTCTCGACGTGAATGTTCAGGCCGATCTCGCGGATCGGCGTCATCAGGTTGCGCTCGACGTCGGTGGTCAGCGCCTTGAGCGGGGACAGATAGAGGGTGTGCACCCCCGACCCCGGGCCATGCTCCGGCTTCGGGCCGCGCTCGGCCAGTTCGATCAGCGAGGGCAGGAAGCCCGCCAGCGTCTTGCCGCCCCCCGTCGGCGCGACCAGTAAGGCGTGCGCCCCGGCCTGCGCCGTCGCGACCATCTCCAGCTGATGCCGCCGGGCCGCCCAGCCACGCGACGCGAACCAGTCGGCGAAGAGCGGAGGAAGGGTCGTCACTGGCGAGGAAGCGCTCCCTCGCAGAACCCTCGCCCTTCATTCCAGCGCCCGCCCGCGTCCAGGCAGCCGTCCACGGCGTCGAACTCCGCGAACCAGCAGCCCGCGCAGAACGCCAAGACCAAGGCCATGGCGCCGAAGGCTATTTTGACGCGGCGGGAGACCTGTCGGGCCATTTTCAAACCTGTAGGCGATGACTGCACGGTCCGCCAGTGTTCCGGTTTCGTTTCCGGACCGGAGGGACTATCTTTCAAGTGTGTCCCTCGACTCGCCGACATCGCCGACGACCCGCGCGATTGCGCTCGCCGCCCTGCCCGCCGCGCTGGCCGTGCCGCCGGGCAGCGGGGCCGTGGCGGACGCCGAGGGGGCGCGGAAGATCGGGCGCGGGGCTGCGGAGGGGCTGTTCACCGGCGGGCCGGTGCTGGTGTGCCATGCCAGCCTGACGGCGCGGCGGCTGGGGATCGCGCCGCCGCTGCGGTCGCGGGATCTGCTGGACGTGCTGGAGCTGTTCGCCTTCGTGCGGCCGGCTCGGTTCTGCGCGCCCTCGCCGACCGGACTGGCGCTGGCCACCGGTCAGGCGGAGCCGAAGGGGGCGGAGGCGCAGGCCCTGGCGCTGCGCGAGGCGGGGCGGCTGCTGCTGGAGGAGATGACCGAGGCGGCGTGGCCGGGCCGCGAGGAGGCGGTGACCCTGGCCGAGACGCTGAACCGCGCGGGCTGGGCCTGGGGCGAGCGGGTGCTGGAGGCGCTGCACGCCCAGCCGGTGCGCGAACGACGGCAGAGGGGATCGGGCCTGGACGCCTGGTCCCGCCTGCCGGAATGGGAGGACGAGGCCCCGCGCGGGGAGGCGGGGTCGGCGCCCGTCGACTCGGAGAGCGCGCGCATTCGGCTGGAGAAGCTGCTGCAGGCCTCGGGTCTGGACGAGGCGCGGCCGACGCAGAGCGACTATGCCGCCGAGGCGGCCTATGCTTTTTCCCCCCGCGACGAGGAGGGGCGGCCGCGCGTGCTGCTGGCGGAAGCCGGCACCGGCACGGGCAAGACGCTGGGATACCTGGCGCCCGCCAGCCTGTGGGCCGAGCGGAATGCGGGAGCGGCCTGGGTGTCGACCTACACCCGCGCCCTGCAGCGGCAGATCGACCGGGAGAGCGCGTCGCTGTGGCCCGATCCGGCCGAGCGCAGAAAGAAGGCGGTCGTCCGCAAGGGACGCGAGAACTACCTCTGCCTGCTGAACCTGCAGGAGACGGTGCAGGCGGCGCAGCTGGGGAACGGCGATCTGATCGGCGCGGGGCTGGCGTCGCGATGGGCGATGCACACGCGTGACGGCGACATGACCGGCGGCGACTGGCCCGGCTGGCTGCCGACGCTGTTCGCCGTCTCGCCGGGGCAGCAGGCCTCGGCCGCCAATCTGGTGGACCGGCGCGGCGAGTGCGTGCACGCCGCCTGCCCCCACTACCGCACCTGTTTCGTCGAGAAGACCATCCGGGCCAGCCGGCGGGCCGATCTGGTCATCGCCAACCACGCGCTGGTCATGACCCAGGCGGCGTTCGACGGGGCACGCACGGCGCGGGGGCTGAAGCAGGACGGGGAGACGGCCGCGCTGAAGCGCATCGTCTTCGACGAGGGGCACCACCTGTTCGACGCGGCCGACGGGGCGTTCTCCGCGGCCCTGTCGGGGCAGGAGGCGGCCGAGCTGCGGCGGTGGATCCGCGGGCCGGAGGGGCGCGGCCGGCGCGGGCGCGGGCTGGAGCAGAGGATCGGCGAGCTTTGCGGGGACAGCGAGCAGGCCACGCAGGCGCTGAACGACGCCATCCGCGCGGCGGCCCAGCTGCCGGGCGAGGGCGTGTCCAGCCGCATCGCCCCGCCCTCGGGCGAGATCAATCCCGTCGGGCCGATCGAGCGGTTCCTGGTGGCGGCGCTGGAGCAGCTGCGCGCGCGGACCAGCGAGAACGCCACGCCCGGCGGGGGCGAGTTCGGCATGGAGTGCGCCCTGTTCCCCGTGACCGAGCCGGTGCTGGAGACCGCGCGGGCGGCGGCGCAGGCGCTGGCGGCGGTCGAGGCGCCGCTGCTGGCCCTGTCGCGGCATCTGGAAGACATCCTGGACGACGAGGCCGCGGATCTGGAGCCCTCGTCGCGCGCCCGAATCGAGGGGGCCCTGCGCGGGCTGGACCGGCGGGCGCGGATGACCCTGCCCGGCTGGCGCGCCATGCTGCAGGCGCTGGAGAGCGACACGGGCGAGCCGGATCCGGACTTCGTCGACTGGCTGTCGGCAGAGGCCGCCTTCGGGCGGATCCACGACGTGGCCCTGAGGCGGCACTGGATCGATCCGACCGTGCCGCTGGAGGCGGCGGTCGTCATGCCCTCGCACGGGGTGCTGGTGACCTCGGCCACGCTCAGCGATCCGTTGGCGCCAAGCGACTCTGGCGATCCGTTCGAGCTGGCCCGGCTGCGCACCGGGGCGGCGCGGCTGATCGAGCCGGCGCGGACGCTGAAGGTCGACAGCCCGTTCGACTATGCGGCGAACAGCCGGGTGATCGTGATCACGGACCTGATCAAGGACGACCCGCGCCAGACGGCGGCGGCGATGCGCGAGCTGTTCCTGGCGGCGGGCGGCGGCGGGCTGGGCCTGTTCACCGCCATCCGCCGGCTGAAGGCGGTGTACGAGCGGCTGGGGCCCGACCTGGCGAAGGCGGGCATCCCCCTGCACGCCCAGCATGTCGACCCGCTGGAGGTCGGGGCGCTGGTCGACGTGTTCCGGGCCGAGGAGGACAGCTGCCTGCTGGGCACCGACGCGGTCAGGGACGGGGTGGACGTGCCGGGACGGTCCCTGCGCATCCTGGCCTTCGACCGGGTGCCGTGGCCGCGGCCGGACCTGCTGCACAAGGCGCGGCGCGAGCGGTTCGGCGGCAAGGGATATGACGACGCCCTGGCGCGCGGGCGGATGGCCCAGGCGTTCGGCCGCCTGATCCGCCGGGCCGACGACCGGGGGGTGTTCGTCATGCTGGACGCCGCCTGCCCCACCCGCCTGTTCGCCGGCCTTCCTCCGGGCACGGAGGTCCGGCGGCTGGGCCTGGCCGAGGCAGTGGAAGAGGTGGGGGCGTTCCTGGGCTGAAGGAGCTCACCCCGTCCGGTGCGCGAAAACACCGTCCGTCGAGTCCGTCGAGTCCGCTGAGTCCGCGTCGGCGCGGTGCACGTGCCAGAGCGCCTCATCCTCGGCAAGCAGACGATGGACCTCCGCGTCATCCTCGTCCATGGCCAGGCGGACGCGGCGCCAGCGCAGGGCGTCGGCGGCGTCTCCGCGCAGCACGGCCCGCAGCATACGCCGCCAGGCGACGTAGGACAGTTCTCTCAGTTCGACCCGGTCCAGGTCGCCGCCGATCCGTTCCTCAAGCACCCGCCCCTCGTCCTGGGGGTCCAGCCGGTCGGGCGGCCTCCACGCCTGGTCCGCGCGGCGCCACCCCTCGCGCGCCGCCCGGCTGTGCAGGGCCGTCCGGCCGACGCCGTGCCGCCGGCAGGCCTCCGCCGCCGACATGCCGGAGACATAGTCGTCGCGCACCCGCGCCCAGACCTCGTCCGGCGCGATGCGCGGGTTCGCGCGGGTGAGGGGTGAGGGGGTTCCGGCCATGGATCGTCGTCCTGCGTGATGAAACGCGGGATTATGCGGGGCGCCGGGAGGGGTGTTCGAAAGAAAGGAGTTCGAACGGGGACGGGCCTTGATCCGAATGGGGAAATCTGGGCGTGCTGTGACGACTTCCCCAGTCTGCGCGGTCTCGACGGCTGTGCCGGACGGGTCCGGGAAAGGAAGGTGCGCCATGCGAAGACGAGGCATTCTGATCGCGACGATCGCGGCCGCAGTCGCTCCTGGCTGGGCGGGCCAGGCCCAGGACGGCGGGGCCCAGGACGGCGGATCAAGGGCCGAGGTGGCGGCGGCGAACGCGGCCTATGACGCCGCGATCCTGGCCCGGGACGCGGCGGCGCTGGACGCCCTGTTCGCGCCGGACTTCGTCTATGTCGGCACCCACGCCAACCGGCGCGACCGCACCGAGCAGATCCGCAACATGACGGCGGGCGAGGGGCGGCTGGTCACGGGCGGCAGCGAGGAGGTGGAGATCACCCTGCTGGGCGACGACGCAGCCCTGGTCACCGGCCGCGTCCGCGGCGTCTGGCGCGAAGGCGGGACCGACGAGGCGGTGGACGAACGCTACACCACCGTCTGGGTGCGGATCGACGGCCGCTGGCGGCTGAAGCACGAGCACGTCAGCCTGAGACCGGCGCAGCGCTAGCGGCGGGCGGACGGGCTCAGGCCGCCTTGGTCTTCCGGGGCTTCACCGGGGCGTCGGCGGCGGTGACGAGGTGACCCTTCCAGCCGGGGGGCGGCAGGAACTTGCCGGACTGTTCCTCGCGCGTGCCGTGCTTGGCCATCTCCGCCGCGCGGCGCAGGCCCTTCAGGACGGTCTCGTGATCGAAGATCGACTTGTTCATCGCGGTCCCCAATCTAGCAGTTCCGGGGCCTCGCCGCCACTGTCGTAGACCTTCCAGTCGTCGGCCAGGGGTTTGTAGGTCGTCTCCAGATATTCGAGGCTGAGCCCGAAGCGGCGTCGCAGAGCGTCCTCCGGGATGCCGTGGCCGCCTTGCGCCACGCGGCGCGCCACGCGGGCGACCGAGTGGTCCGCTGTGGGCAGGCGCAGATAGACCCGTTTGAACCGATAGCCATCGTCATCCTCCGGCCGGGCAAAGCCCGGACCGGGGGAGGCCTTCCAGTCGCGGATGCGCACCGCATGGGACCGCGTGGCGAGCGTCGTCTCCAGCACGAAGTCCGCCCGATCCGCCACCAGGGCCTCCAGACGCTCCAGCACCCGGCGCCCGGCCATCAGATCACGCGCGGCGCCCACGCCGGTCAGACCGCGCGCGACCTCGTCCGGATTGACGAACTGGAACGCCTCCGCCCGCTCGCGCAGAAAGCCGTTGATGAAGGTGGTCTTCCCGGCGCCGTTGGGGCCGGCGAGGAGGACGAGGGTGGGCATGGGTGGAGGTTAGCGCAAAGGTTGAGGCAAGGCGACGTTCGCATCGACCTTCGCTTCCGCCACGTCCCGGCGGCCCCCATGTGCGGGGCATGACCGACGCCGCGCCCCCTGCCCCCGCCATGACCCGCACCCTGAAGATCGACTTCGTCTCGGACGTGGTCTGCCCGTGGTGCGTGGTGGGGCTGGGCGGGCTGGAGGCGGCGCTGGCGACACTGAAGGCCGAGGGGATCGGGGCGGAGATCACCTTCCGGCCGTTCGAGTTGAACCCGCAGATGGCTCCCGAGGGCGAGAACATCGTCGAGCATGTCGGCCGCAAATACGGATCGACGCCGCAGCAGTCGGCGGCCAACCGGGCCATGATCACCGAGCGGGCCGCCGAGGCCTGGCCGGGGTTCGAGATGCGGATGGGCGAGGAGAGCCGCATCTGGAACACCTTCGACGCCCACCGCCTGCTGCACTGGGCCGGGACCGTGGGACCGGACGCCCAGCGGGCGCTGAAGGCGGCCCTGTTTACCGCCCACTTCACCGAGGGGCGCCGCCTGACCGACCCCGAGGTCCTGGCCGACGCGGCGGCGGCGGCGGGGCTGGATCGGGCCAAGGCCGTCGAGGTCCTGGCCGACGACCTGTACGCCGCCGAGGTGCGCGCCGAAGAGGCCCTGTGGCTCTCGCGAGGCGTCACCGGCGTGCCCGCCGTGGTGGTGGAGGGGAAGTGGCTGATCAGCGGAGGGCAGCCGGCGGGGGTGTTTGAGGAGGCGTTGCGGGGGATGGCGGGGGAGAGCCATCCCTCACGCAACTAGGGAACGGGCTTCAGGCGCACGACTGGTGCCGCTTCTTGCCGAAGGTAGCCGCGTGGCAGCGAGGCCAACAATTCGAGATCGCCCGGTTCTAGGCCTACGCCGTCCAAAATTTCCTCGCGAGTTAGCACCTTTCCCTCAATGCAGATTTTGACGGCCTCGGCGAGCGCCACGGGCAGTTCAGGCTTAAGATCATCATCCAGAGGTTCAGCTTTCCGCCAGCCTCTCGCGCTTAGATACTTGAACAGACGAGCCTTATATTCCGGTTCGACCACGCCAAGGGCGGCGGCGCGCATGATCATTCCTGCAACAGACACTCTCCATTTACGCTTGAGAGAAACGAAATGGTCTAAATCTAGCGAGTACAAATCTTTCGCGAACGACTCTGCGGGCAAGAGAAACGCGCTGGCAAACTTATGAGCTTGAGACTCCAGCTCAGCGTACTGAGCACGGTTGAGGCTCAAGGGTTGAATCCCTTGGTGCATGACCAAGTGGCCGAGCTCATGTGCGGCGTCAAAGCGCGAACGGGCGGCAGATGCCTTATCCGCGGAAAGAAGCACGAAGGGTCGCCGGCAATCGATCGACCAAGCCGAAACCCCGTCCATCTTCGCGCCGCCCAACTCCTCCCGTACGACAATGGCTCCAGCGTTCTCCAGAACTGCCACCATGTCGGCGATCGGCCCAAATCCTAGTCCCCAGTGCTCTCGACACGCCGCCGCTGCGGATTCGATACCAGCGTCATCAATCTGACCAAGATCGCCCATGTCCAGGGCGGGAAAATCCACGCGGGCGAAATCCACCCACTCGGACAAAAATTCTTTCAGCAATTCTGCCCAGCGCAGTCGGGACTTCGATTTCTTCTGAAGTCCAATGGTGATGCTGGCGTTAGACCGGAAGAAATGCTGCTCTGGACAGCTGCCTGCTTGACTGAACAACGTCGCTCGCACGCTCAGCGCTGCGCAGAGCTTCGAAACTGCATCCCAATCAGGGTTCTGACGTCCCGTTTCCCAAGCTGAGACCGTGGAAGAATCCCTGCCCACCATCTGAGCGAGCGAAGTCTGAGTGAGGCCACGCGCCAAGCGTGCCTCTTCCAGGCGTGCTCCATTAAAGGTCGCGATCCCGCGTGCCATATACTCTACCCTATCTTAGGTCGCAGACCGTCAACCGGTGCCTTCGTCGGCCGATCCCTCCGACTTGCGCCGGGGGCGCAGCTGCGGGATTCGACGCTCCGGGACAGGCGGGGTTTCGGCCCAATCGGCCTCTTCGTAAAGAGCAGTCACTTCATCAAGCGAACGATAAAAGTGCCACGCCTTCAGCGAGGACGTGGGTACGCCGAAATAGATGCCAGCCGGGAGGCTCTGGTCCTCATCGCGATGGGGTTTGGCGATTAGGAGCATTCCGAAGCGGAAGCCCTGAAGCGGTCGCTTCTCGTCTTCCTCCCAAAACGAGGGCTGCTGCGGTTCTAGTTCCTCGTTCAACTTGGCCAACTGGGCCCGCGCGTTGGAGCGTCGGAGATCATCCAACGAGTTCGTAATGCAGGTGGCCAGAATCATGCGGCCCAGCCGCACCAGCGGCATCGGATAATGGGACGAGCCGGCCCGAAGGATGAGCTTCTCCCCCCCTACCGCCTCTCCTGCATCCACGACCCGCTTCTGCACGGCGTAGTGCCGGTCCGTTCCTCGGGCGTAGGCATACTGCTCCGGCAGCACGCGCCCGTCTGCCACGGCCAAACGATGCGCGGAGGCGAAAGCCCCGTCGATCCCTTCGCGAACTGACGGGAAGAAGTCGCTCGGTATCTCCTGCCGGACGACCCGCGAGAAAAAGCCCATTTAGCCCACCTGATCTGTGCCTAGGCGGAAAATGGCGCATATTTCTGCGTCATGCAAGGGGACTGGAAGATTTTTATGTGGGCAGGACCTTCACCTCGATCTCCCCGCCCCCGGCTCGGAACTTCTCGCTCATCGCCTGCATCCCCGCCTCCGCCTCGGCCAGCGAGGCGCCCGCGTCGTTCTGGACGCGCGCGGCGTCGCGGATGTCCTGGCTGATCTTCATGCTGCAGAACTTCGGCCCGCACATGGAGCAGAAGTGGGCGGTCTTGTGCGCCTCCTTGGGCAGGGTCTCGTCGTGGTATTGGCGCGCGGTTTCGGGGTCGAGGCCGAGGTTGAACTGGTCCTCCCACCGGAACTCGAACCGGGCGCGGCTGAGCGCGTCGTCGTGCAGGCGGGCGGCCGGGTGGCCCTTGGCCAGGTCGGCGGCGTGGGCGGCGATCTTGTAGGTGATGACGCCGTCCTTGACGTCCTGACGGTCGGGCAGGCCCAGGTGCTCCTTGGGCGTGACGTAGCAGAGCATGGCCGTGCCGAACCAGCCGATCATGGCCGCGCCGATGGCCGAGGTGATGTGGTCATAGCCCGGCGCGATGTCGGTGGTCAGCGGCCCCAGGGTATAGAAGGGCGCCTCGTGGCAGTGTTTCAGCTGCTCGTCCATGTTGGCCTTGATCTTGTGCATCGGCACGTGGCCGGGGCCCTCGATCATGACCTGGCAGCCGTGGTCCCAGGCGACCTTGGTCAGCTCGCCCAGGGTGCGCAGTTCGGCGAACTGGGCCGCGTCGTTGGCGTCGGCGATGGAGCCGGGGCGCAGGCCGTCGCCGAGGCTGAAGGAGACGTCGTAGGCGCGCAGGATCTCGCAGATCTCGTCGAAGCGCTCGTACAGGAAGCTCTCCTTGTGGTGGGACAGGCACCACTTGGCCATGATGGAGCCGCCGCGCGACACGATGCCGGTGACGCGGTTGGCCGTCAGCGGCACGAAGGGCAGGCGCACGCCCGCGTGGATGGTGAAATAGTCCACGCCCTGTTCGGCCTGTTCGATCAGGGTGTCGGCGAAGATGTCGAAGGTCAGGTCCTCGGCCACGCCGCCGACCTTCTCCAGCGCCTGATAGATGGGGACGGTGCCGATGGGGACCGAGCTGTTCCTGATGATCCAGTCGCGGATGTTGTGGATGTTGCGGCCGGTCGACAGGTCCATGACGTTGTCGGCGCCCCAGCGGGTGGCCCAGACCAGCTTGTCGACCTCGTCGTCCACCGAGGACAGGACGGCGGAGTTGCCGATGTTGGCGTTGATCTTCACCAGGAAGTTGCGGCCGATGATCATCGGCTCGACCTCGGGGTGGTTGATGTTGTGCGGGATGATGGCGCGGCCGCGGGCGATTTCGGAGCGGACGAATTCGGGGGTGACATGGTCGGGAATGCTGGTGCCGAAGCTCTCGCCATCTCGCTCGGCCCTAACGCTCGCGACGCGGTCGCTCGCTCCTTGAGGGCCCTCGCTGCGGCCCCACAGATCCTTGGCCTCGGCCCGCCTCATGTTCTCGCGGATGGCGACGTATTCCATCTCGGGCGTGATGATGCCGGCGCGGGCGTATTCCAGCTGGGTCACCGGGCGGCCGGGCACGCCCTTGAAGACGCGGTGACGGCTGGTGTCGAAGCGGGGGGCGAGGTGCTTGCCCGAGGCATGGCCGTTGTCTTCCGGCTTCACCTCGCGCGGATGGGCGACGGGGGCGATGTCGCCGCGGTCCAGCTGCCACGACGACTTCACCTTCGGCAGGCCTTTCGTGATGTCGATGGTCACGGTCGGGTCGGTGTAGGGGCCGGAGGAGTCATAGATGGTCACCGGCGGCTCGTTGGCCGAGGGATGCACCGCCACCTCGCGGAACGGCACGCGGATGTCGGGGTAGAGTTCGCCCTGCACATAGACCTTGCGCGACCCGGCGCGCTCGCCGGTGGGGATCGATCCCGTCTCCTTCATCACGGCCTCGCGGGCGTCCTTGAGCGGGAGCGTGCTCTCCGGCTCGTGCGGCTGGTCGGCGGGGGTGACGTGGACGTTCATGGCGGCCTCTTCTCGACAAGAGGGACCGCCGGCGCGGGGAAGGACTCCGGACGTCGTCCGGAGCGTGTCTCGTCCCTTCGCCGGCATGACCCGGATCAGGTTCGGCCGGTCAGAGGGACACCTCTATCTCAGCGGCTGACCTGCCGCCCCCGGGAGAACGGGCGGACGATAGGCGCGCCCGGCCCGGGACACAATCGGCGAGAAAGGCGGCGGCCGGAGACCGCCGCCTTTCCCGATCCCGTCAGCGGCGACGCAGCGGCTTGCGGCCCGGCGTGGCCGGGAACTCCCGCTCGTAGAAGGCGGCGCCGGCGTCGTCGAGGACCAGAGACCCGCCGACCTGGCTCCCGTTGGTGCGGAACAGCTTGAAGGCCGTGCGCGGCGTCCATTGCGCGGCGGCGTGCTTTCCAGGCGTGGTCAGGTGGGTCTTGATCTCGGCGTTGCGGAACGAGCCGACCTGCGTCGCGCTGGTGTAGCCGAACTTGTAACTGAGGCTTCCCGAGACCTTGGTGCTGACCGGGCCGGCCTTGATGCCCGACTCATAGCTGACGGTGATGCCGACCTCGTGGCTGAAGGTCTTGGTCGACTGCTCGCTGACCCCGACCGTCACCGTGGTCTCGATGGTGTGCGGCTCGGCCTGCTGGTTGTCGTCGAACAGGGTCAGTTCGAAATTCTGCCAGCGCTCCAGGACATAGAAGGGGGATTCCTCGATCTGGCGATGCAGCTGATCGCGGAACTCCTCGTCGTGAACGGCGGTGAAGGGCAGCGTCACCTTGCGGTCCCAGACCTCGGTCGACTGGGCCGGCGGCCGCTCGCGGCTGGGGAGGGTCGGCACCGGCGGATTGGCCGCGCTGACCGTCGGGGGGGCCAGCTTCAGCACCCGCACCCGCACCGCCGGCCGGTCATGGCTGGCGACGCCGCGGAAGGTGTTGGGCGCCACCAGGATCTGGGTCTCGCTGACGAAGTCGGGTTTGGGCGACACGCCCCAGGCGCTGAAGTCGAGGTCGGAGCCGGTGCCGGCGTCGTCCCAGATCCATTCGGCGACGTCGCCCTCTCCGACCAGATCCTCGCGCACGCACCAGACGTCGCCGAGGTCGGGCTTGCCGTGTCCGGTCACGAAGACGTCGCCCAGCGCGACGTAGCCTTGAGGCGCGCGCGGCCGCCAGCACGAGCCGTCGGCGTCCGCGCCGGAACCCGCGTCGGACCAGACCCAATCATAGTCTTCAGGCGCGCGCACCGCGGTGGGATCGGCGTCGGCCGCGGCGACGCACAGGGCCCAGTAGCGGTTGTTCGGTCCCTCATAGCCCTGGATGCCGATGCTCCCCAGGGCTCGGAAACCGGTGAGGCCCGCGGGAATGCGCGGAGCGTAGAAGCCGGCGTCATAGTCGCCGCCGCTGCCCGCGTCGGTCCAGCGGTAGTCGAAGATGTCGGTGAAGGCCAGTTTGAGGCCGCCGAACGTGACCGGAGCGGCGGTGAGGACTGCGCCGTCACGTGGGCTGATGAGATCGTGAGCCATGTTTCGGCCCTCCATTGCGATCGCCGTTCTGCGAACGGTGCTCGTTTACACCTGAAGGGCGAACATGCGCGGGATATTCGTCCCTTGGGCGAGCCCAATGTGGGCAAGCCTGTGGATAAGCTGTGGATGAACTGCGGCGGTCAGGGTTCCGACCAACCCCTCACCACCGGCGGCGTCAGACCGGGATCGGCGGGGACGATCAGGGTCAGGCGGGCCTTGCCGTGGCCGGGGACCCAGTCGGTCTCGGCCTCCGACCCCATCAGGGCGACGCGGGCGCGGGCGGCTGTCTGGTCGCCGCGGTTGATGATCTCGATCTCCGCGGCCCAGACGTCGCCCAGAGGCCGGACCTCGACGACGTGGGCGGTCAGCTGAGGCGGGGTCGGCTGCCCGCGTCCGTCCCTGAGCAGCAGGGCCAGGGTCACGAGGACGACCAGGGCGCCGAGGGCGGCCATGATCCACTCCAGCACCGGCGGGCGGGGCGGGGTTTTCGGCTTCGGGGTCATCAGACCAGCAGCCGAGCGGCGGCGGCCCCCAGGCCGGCGGGAAAGCCGAGGACGACAGCGAGGGACGCGATCTCGTGCGCGCCCTGCCCGTCCGCGCGGCCCAGCAGCCACAGCACGTAGAGGCAGGTCAGCAGAACCAGGCCATAGCCCGCCAGGGTGAAGTGGAAGAAGGCGAGCAGGGGCCGGTCATGCTCCTCCTGCCCCGCGAAGCCGACCGCGAAGACGAGGGCGTGCATGACCGCTAGGGAGGCGGCCAGCAGGGCCACGGTCTGAAGCGGGCCGATGCGCCAGGCGATCAGGGCCATCTCCTCGGTCGGGGCCAGGTTCAGGGCCAGGAACAGGGCGCCGACGATCATCAGGAACAGTTCGGCCGGATAGGCGCGGGGCTCCTCCCGTCGGCCCGCCCCGCCCAGCTGGCGGCGGGCCAGGAGGGCGCCGACGCCGGCGGGCACGCTCTGCAGCGCGACCTGCCCCAGCCAGACGTCGGGCGGCAGGTCCAGTCTCAGCGCGCCGACGCCGAACAGAACGGCCGCCGAGACGCCGAAGCCCAGAGCCACAGCGGTCAGCGTCTCGAGCGCATGCTCGCGCCAGCCGCCGCCCGGGCGCAGGCCCACGGCCCAGGACAGGCCGAACAGCAGGGGCAGGCCCGAAGCCAAGAACAGGGCCAGTCGCGCCCGGTCCATGGCGTGGCCGAGCGACCACATCTCCATGGTCATGAGCAACGGGACGGCGAAGATCAGCGCCCCCGCCGCACCGCGCGCCAAGTCGCGGGCGAAGTGCAGGTCGGCCCCCTTCTTTACGGATGGGGCTCGTGGGGCGACGGCGCTCATGCCGGGGGAAACGCCCGTGTCGGGCGCCCGGCTCCCGTTCAGTCCGGATAGGCCAGAAGCATGCGTTCCAGAGCCGCCTCGACGCGGTCCCAGCCGGCGTCGTCCAGCGTGACGCCGGCGAAACGCCCGCGCGTTACGGCGGCCAGCGCCAGGTGCTGGATCGCAGCCAGGAAGACGACGTTCAGGGCCACCACGTCGACGCCCTGGGGCAGAGGCAGGTCGGGGCGGCGCGAGGCCGTCCACCGCTGCAGCACCACCGATCGCGACGCCTCCAGCCGGCGCAGCAGCGGCGTGTCCTCACCGAGGCCCCAGGCCACCAGCCGCAGCATCAGAGGACTGGCCCGCAGCGCCGCCAGATAGCCGGTCAGCATCTCGCGGGCGAAGTCGCGATAGGTGGTGGCGCGGGTCGGCGGCCGGGCGGCCAGGGTTTCGCCCAGCCACAGGTCCAGCCGGCCGGCCAGCCGCTCGACCACGCCCTCCACCCCCTCGAAGTAGCGATAGATCAGTTTGCGGTCGACGCCCGCCTCGACCGCCAGGGTCTGGACGTTCAGGCCGGTCCAGCCGTCGCGCAGCAGCAGCCGCTCGGCGGCGGAGACGATGGCCGCCTCCGTCGCGGCGCGGTCGCGTTGGCGCGGCGCTGTGGTCGCCTGATCCATCATCCGTTCGTGGGGCCGGCGGCGCAGGCGCGCAAGGCCCGGGCGCGATCGCGTTCGAAGGTTCGGGCCCAGCGCGCGTCGTAGGCGCCCATGCGGATCTCGGCGCGCGAGCCCTTCGCCGTGGGGCGGATCGTGACGCTCTCATAGGCCGCCCCGTAGCCGGCCAGCGAATAGCGCCAGTCGGGCCCGGTCATGACGAAGCGGCTGAGCGGCAGGAAGTCGGCCCGCTCCTTAAAGCAGGCGGCGACGGTTTCGACGGGCAGGGCGCTGTCCACGACCTCGTCCGGGACCTGCTCGGACAGGGCGTCGAGGTCGGCCACGCCGACGCGGGGGGCGGCGCAGGCCGCGAGGGTCACAAGCGTGGCCAGCGGCAGGATCAGGCGAAGGACGGGGGTCATCAGGGACTCCAGGCAGGGAAGTTCGAGACCGCGGGATTGACATGTCTCGTTATTGAGACATACATAAGTCCCATTACTGTGACAACAAGGGAAACGACATGACTTCCTCAACACGAACGGCGGGGGCGGCGATGGTCGGCTTCGCCTTGGCCGTGAACGGGCCGTATCTGCTGCTGATCGACCGGTTCGGGTACGACGACGTTCTGCGCGAGCCGCCGCTGCAGGTGCTGGGGGCCTTCCGCGACGGCGGGCCGGAGCTGATTCTGATCTGGCTGGCCTTCGCCCTGTGCGCGCTCGGCTTCCTGTGGGTCTCGGCCTGGACGGGCGCGGCGATCCGGTCGGGCGGCGGACGCTGGCCCGCATGGGCGGCGGCGGCCGGCGCGGCCTCGGCGGTGGCGCAGGCGGTCGGCCTGTCGCGCTGGACTTTCGTCGTGCCGGGTCTGGCGGAGCGGGCGCTGGACGGGTCGGCGACGGACAGCGCCGTTGCGGTCGGCATGTACCAGACCCTGCATCAGTTCGCGGGCGTGGCCGTGGGCGAATGGCTGGGCCAGACCCTGCTGGCGGCGTGGACTCTGGCGGTGGGGCTGGCGCTGGTGCGCGGGCCGCTGGCGCAGGGGCCGTGGACGCGGGCCCTGGGGCTGGTCGCCCTGATCCTGACGCCGCTGTGGATCGTCGGCCACGGCGAGCTGCTGGCCACCGTCAGCCCCACCTTCCCCGACCCCGGCATCACCCAGTGGGTCTTCACCGCCTGGCTGGTCTGGCTGCTGACGCTGGGCGTGACCTGGCTGGTGCAGGGAGATCGCAAATGAGCGCGCCCCTGGTTCAGACTCACGGCGGCGTCACCGGTTGGCCCGGACGGCTGCTGAGACTGGAAGGCCTGGGCCTGCTGGTCTTGGCGTGCGTGCTGTATCACCGCACCGGCCAGTCGTGGTGGATGTTCGCCGCCCTGTTCCTCGTGCCCGACCTGTCGTTTCTGGCCTATCTGCTGGGCCGGCGCGCGGGCACGCTGGCCTACAATCTGACGCACACGGAGGTGGGGCCGATGGCACTGGGCGTCGCGGGCCTGACGGTTCTTCCGGCCGCCCTGCCCTTCGCCCTGATCTGGGGCGCCCATGTCGGATGGGACCGGATGATCGGCTATGGGCTGAAGTACGCCTCCAGCTTCGACCACACCCACCTGGGGCCGGTCGGCAAGGCGGCCCGGTCGACAGGGTGAGGGGACCGGGCCGCCGGGGCCGGCGCGGCGGGAGAGGGCCCGCGCGGCGACGCAGATGACACGCGCGCGGCGGTCCTATCCGTCGCGCGGCGGCGGCGAAGGATGCTAGTCAGGCGCGTCGCCTGATCCCTTCCGGAGCCCGCCCCATGCACCTCGCCCGCTTTCCCCGCGTCCGCCTGGCCCACCTTCCGACGCCGCTGGAGCCCCTGCCGCGGCTTGGCGAGCGGCTTGGGATCGACCTGTGGATCAAGCGCGACGACGCCACCGGCCTGGCGGGCGGGGGCAACAAGACGCGCAAGCTGGAATTCCTGCTGGGCGACGCCTTCGAAATGGGCGCCGACGTGCTGGTGACTCAGGGGGCGGTGCAGTCGAACCACGTGCGTCAGACGGCGGCGGCCGCGGCGGCGCACGGGCTGGGGTGCGCCATCATCCTGGAGGCGCGGACGGGGTCGACGGCGACCGACTATCTGAACAACGGCAATGTGCTGCTGGATCGGCTGTTCGGGGCGTCGATCCGCACGGTGGACGCCGGCACGGACATGAACGCCGAGCTGGAGGCCGAGGCCGAACGCCTGCGCGGCGAGGGCCGGCGGCCCTACGTCATCCCCGGCGGCGGCTCGAACCCGATCGGGGCCTTGGGCTACGTCGACTGCGCGCGCGAGATCGTGATGCAGGCCGACGATCTGGACCTGGCCATCGACCGCATCGTCACGGCGACGGGCAGCGCGGGCACGCATGGCGGCCTGGTGGCCGGGCTGGCGGTCATGGGGTCCGACGTGCCGGTGCTGGGCTTCGGCGTGCGCGCGCCCAAGGTTCGGCAGGAGGCCATGGTCCTGAAACTGGCGCGTGAGACCGCCGCCTTGCTGGGCCGGCCGGACGCGGTGACGGACGGGATGGTCGTCGCCGACTGCGACTACGTCGGCGAGGGCTACGGCCTGGTCGATCAGGGCGTGATCGACGCCCTGGTCATGGCCGCGCGCACCGACGGCATCGTGCTGGACCCGGTCTATTCCGCCAAGGCGATGAAGGGCCTGATCGCGCGGGCGGCGGAGTTCCGGGGCGAGACCGTGGTCTTCCTGCACACCGGCGGCGCGCAGGGGCTGTTCGGGTATCAGAGCGTGGTGGGGGAGGCGTTGGGCGCAAGCGCGTGAAGGCGCGCCGGAGTGGCGAGGGCCCACCGTTGAACGGAAAAGATCGCTCGCGATCGGAGACGCCCATGAGACGCTTACTTTCGCGAGCCGCGCCCGCGCCGGTTCTCATCCTCGCCGCGGCGACGCTCGTCGGGTGCGGGGGCGGGGGGGACGGTTCGACGCCGCCTCCCGCGCCGCCGCCGCCGCCGCCGCCGCCGCCCGCCGCCCGCCGCCTCGGTGGAGCGCGACGTGTCCCCCGCGACGGTCAATCCGGCCCTGACGGCGAATCTGTCGGCCCATTTCGTGGTCACGCCCAATCTGGCCGTGACGGCGCAAAACCGCCTGTTCGTCATGCTGCCGGGCACGGGCGGCGTGCCGCGCTTCTATCGCGAGATCGTGCGGACGGGGGCCGAAAGGGGTTGGCATTCGATCGGGCTGACCTATCCCAACGACGTGGCGGTGGGCGATCTGTGCGCCGGAAGCCCGGACCCGGACTGCGCCGGCAAAGCGCGACGCGAGATCATCACGGGCGAGGCCCTGAGCCCGGTCGTGGCAGTGACGCCGGAAAACTCGATCATCGGCCGGCTGACGGCGCTGATCTCCTGGCTGCACGCCACCTATCCGACCGAGGGCTGGGGTCAGCTGCTGATGGGCGGCCAGCCGAACTGGATCCGCGTCACGGTCGCCGGCCACTCCCAGGGGGCGGGTCATGCGGCCTATCTGGGCAAGATGCAGTCGCTGGACCGGATCGTGATGTTCTCCGGACCCGGCGATCTGGGACCGACGGGCAGCACCGCGCAGTGGCTGAGCCTGCCCAACGTGACGCCGCCCGGACGGCAGTACGGTTTCACGCACACCGCGGACGAGCTGGTGCCGCTCGCCCTCGTCAGTCTGAACTGGTCCCTGATCGGCCTGCCCACCTTCGGCCCTGTGACCTCGGTGGACGGCGCAGCGCCCCCCTATGGCGGATCACGTCAGCTGGTGACGAGCGCGGCGCCAAACCCCAGCCCGCCGGGCCCTGTTCCGCAACCCCGCCATTCCTCGCCGGTGGTCGATGCGGTCACGCCGCTCGACGCCCAGGGGCGGCCGGTCTATCGCGAGGTGTGGATTCACCTGGCGTTCTGAGGGGCGGCCGAAATCATGAAACCCCTCGGCATCCTCGGCGGCATGGGGCCGGCGGCCACGGTGGCCTTCCTCCAGCGCATCCTGGAGCTCACGCCCGCGCGTGAGGATGAGGATCATGTCCGTGTGCTGATGGACATGAATCCGCAGGTGCCGAACCGGCATCGGGATCCTCCGGGCGCGAAGGAGGAGCTGGGAGCCATGGCGGCGCGGCTGCGGGACATGGGGGCGCAGGTGCTGGCCATGCCGTGCAACACGGCGCACGCCCACGCCGACGCCATCCAGGCGGCGGGCGTGCCGTTCCTGGACATGATCGAACTGACGGCGGCGGAGGCGGCGGGTCAGGGGGCGACGCGCGTCGGCGTGCTGGCCACGCCGGGCGGGCAGGACCTGTATGTGGCCGAGCTGGAGCGGCGCGGGCTGACGCCGGTCGTGCCGGCGGTGGGGGGGCGGCGCGCGTTCCTGGACCTGGTGTTCGCCATCAAGGCGGGGGACGTCGGCGAGGACCGGCGATCCGAGATGCGGGCCCTGGCCCAAGCGCTGATCGACGCCGGGGCCGAGGCGGTCATCGCGGGGTGCACGGAGATCCCGCTGGTCATGGGGCCGGGCGACGTGGGCGTGCCGCTGATCGATTCGGCCGAAGTGCTGGCGCGGGCGTGTGTGAGGGAGTGCGCGTGATCTGACCCTCTCCCGCCGGGAGAGGGCTTGAGGCTCGCAGAGCGAAGCGATGCGCGAAGCCGAAAGGGAGAGGGGCACCCTCTCGCCCGTAGCCCCTCACCCTTTCGCGCAAGGACGACGGCTGCGCCGCCGTGCGCTCAAGCCCTCTCCCGCTGGGAGAGGGAGCTAAAATCCCAGTTCGGCCCGCAGCTGGGCCGGGTCGACGCCGCGTTCGCGGAGCGACTGCAACGTCTCGGCCTTGTCGCGCTTGGCGAGGCGGCGGCCGGTCGCATCGAGCAGCAGGGGGTGGTGGCGGTATGTCGGCGTGGGCCGGCCCATCAGGGCCTGGATCAGAACTTGGACATGCGTGGCCTCGAACAGGTCATGGCCGCGGATCACGTGGGTCACGCCCTGCAGCGCGTCGTCGTGGGTGACCGCCAGATGATAGGCCGTGCCGGCGTCCTTGCGCGCCAGCACCACGTCGCCGGCGATTTCGGGGCGCGCGGGGATCAGGCCGCGCTCGCCGTTCGGGCCCGCGCCCTCTTCCACCCAGGCCAGCTGCGACCAGGCGCGGTCGCCCAGCGTGGCGCGAGCCCGGTCCAGCGACAGGCGCCAGGCGAAGGGGCGGCCCTCGGTCAGCAGGGCGGCCTCCTCCTCCGGCGCGTGGAAGCCGGGGCGCGCCGCCTCCACGGGGCCGTGCGGCGCGTCGCCGATGGCGTCCAGCACTTCCTTCCGTGTACGGAAGCAGCGGTACATCAGGCCGCGCCGGTCAAGCACGTCGACGACGACGGCGTACTCCGGCAGGTGATCCGACTGGCGGCGCACGGAGCCGTCCCAGTCGAGGCCCAGCCAGATCAGGTCCTCAAGAACGCCCGCCTCGAACTCCGGCTTGCAGCGGGTCGGGTCGATGTCCTCGATGCGCAGCAAAAACCGCCCGCCCGCCGCCCGCGCGGCGCTCCATGCCGTGAGCGCCGACAGGGCGTGGCCGCGATGCAGGCGGCCCGTGGGGGACGGGGCGAAGCGGGTGGTGAGCGTCATCGGTCTTCACCAAGCAGGGCCTCGGCGTCTCGAGCGCCGTGAAGCACGCGCAGGATTTCGACCTCTTCCGTCACGCGATAGAAGATGAGGTAAGCTCCAACGCTCCGCTTCCTGAGGCCCTGCACCGTCACCGGATGGCGCAAAGGGAAGCGCCCGAGGCCGCGGCAGGCGCTCATGATCCGATCGCTCAGGCGGCGCGCGGCGGCCGGATTGTCCTGCGCGATCCACGCCTCGATGTCAGCCAGGTCGATCAGGGCGGGACGCGTGAGTCGCGTCTTCATTCGTCGGACCAGGCGGCGCGCCGCTCGGCGAGGAAGGCGGCCGCCTCCTCCATCGTCACGAAGTCGCCCCGATCGGCGGCGTCGATCCCCACCTGCAGCTTGGCGCGCAGCGCGGCCAGCTTCGCCTCCTGCGCCTCCACCAACCGCACGCCGGTGCGCAGGACTTCGCTCTTGGAGCCGTAGCGGCCGCTGTCGACGAGATCCTGGACGACCTTTTCGAGGGCTCCCAGTTCGACGGTCATGGTCATGGCGATCTCCTTCACCGGGATAATAACAGTTATTGCCCGCGCCGGCGACGAGGTCCGGAAGTCGCGGGGCCGGTCTTGCCCGGGCGGGCGGGGCGCTTCAGGCTGGCAGGCATGGCCCAGCCCCCTTTCCCCGCCGACCTGGCCGCCGCGCGCGCGGCGCTGGCGGCCGCCGATCCGGCGCTGGCCCGGGCGCATGCGGTCGTGCCGCCGTTCGAATGGCGGCGGAGGACCGGCGGGTTCGAGGGGCTGTTCCGCATGATCGTGGAGCAGCAGGTGTCGGTGGCCGCCGCCGCCGTGATCTGGCGGCGCGTGGTGGAGGGGCTGGAGGGCGAGGTCACGCCGCAGTCCGTGCTGGCGCGCGACGTCGAGACGCTGCGCAGCTTCGGCCTGTCGATGCAGAAGGCCGCCTATGGCCACGAGATCGCCCGGGCGCACGTCGAGGGGCGGATCGACTTCGACCATCTGGAGCGGCTGTCCGACGCCGAGGCGGTGCAAAGGCTGACCGCGATCAAGGGCGTGGGGCTGTGGACGGCCGAGACCTTTCTGATGTTCTGCGAGGGGCGGCTGGATGTGTTCCCGGGCGGGGACGTGGCGTTGCAGGAAGCGATGAAGTGGGCCGACGGGCTGGAGGTGCGGCCCAAGGAGAAGGCCGCCTATGCCCGCGCCGAGGCCTGGCGGCCGCATCGCGGGGTGGCGGCGCACCTGCTGTGGGCGTGGTACGGCATGGTGAAGCGAGGCGAGACCCAGGCATGACCGCAAACGTCCTCGTCGATCCCGAGATCGTCGCGCCCGAGCGGCTGCTGGCGGTGCTGGACTTCGCCGGGGTGGCGGTGTTCGCGGCGACGGGCGCGCTGGCGGCGGCGCGGCTGAAGCAGGACCTGGTGACGGCCGCCTTCTTCGCCGCCATCACCGGCGTGGGCGGAGGGACGCTGCGGGACCTGTTGATCGGAGCGCCGGTGTTCTGGGTCACCGACTGGCGCTACGTCGCCGTCTGCGTCGCGGCCGCGGTGGCGGTGTGGCTGATCGGGGCGCGCGAGTGGCGGTTCCGGGCCCTGCTGTGGCTGGATGCGGTCGGGCTGGCCGCCTATGGCGTGCTGGGCGCGGCCAAGGCCGAGGCCTGGGGCGCGCCGGCCCTGATCTGCGTCGTCATGGGGGCGCTGACGGCCTGTTTCGGCGGGGTGGTGCGCGACCTGCTGGCCGGTCAGCCGTCGATACTGCTGCGGCGCGAGATCACGGTGTCGGCGGCCATCCTGGCGGCGGGGGCCTATGTGGCGGCCAAGGCTCTGGGGCTGGACGACTGGCCCGCCGCGATCCTGGGGGCCGGGCTGGGCTTCGCGCTGAGGGCCGGGGCGTTGAAGCGGGGCTGGAGCCTGCCGGCCTTCGCCCCCCGAAGCTGAGGGGCTTTCACGGAACCGACGCATGGGAGTCATGGCCGCGTGATCGAATCGCGGCTAGACTCATCGCACTGCTGGAAGGAGACGCGTCTTCAGTTCCTGCCTGATCGTCATTCCGAACACGGATCGGAGCCCGACATGATGCGGGTGTCCGATCGACCGCCGTCCGGCTGGCCCGCCCTGGTGCTGAACGCCGACTTCCGGCCGCTGTCCTATTATCCGCTGTCGATCTGGCCCTGGCAGGAAGTGGTCAAGGCCGTGTGGCAGGACCGCGTCGACGTGGTCTCGGTCTACGACAAGGTGGTGCGCAGCCCGTCGCACGAGATCCGGCTGCCCAGCGTCATCTCGCTGAAGAGCTACGTCGATCAGGACCGGGCCCCGGCGTTCACCCGATTCAACGTCTTCCTGCGCGACGACTTCCGCTGCCAGTACTGCGGCGAGACGAAGGAGCTGACGTTCGACCACGTGATCCCGCGCAGTCGCGGCGGGCGCACGACGTGGGAGAACATCGTCGCCGCCTGCGGCCCGTGCAATCTGAGAAAGGGCGGGCGCACCCCGGCCCAGGCCGGCATGCCCATCCGCCGCGCCCCGCACCGGCCGAACGCCTGGCAGCTCCAGGACGCGGGCCGTCGGTTTCCGCCCAACTACCTGCACCAGAGCTGGCTGGACTACCTCTACTGGGACATCGAGCTGGAGCCCTGAGGCCGGGCCGGATCAGCGGATCCACCAGCCGCGCGGGTTGGGCACCGGGCGGCCGCGGGTGGCCAGCCAGACGCCCCAGGCGCCGCGGATCACCAGCCAGATCACAAGGGCGAACAGGACGAAGACGCCCAGGTTCACGACGATCAGGATGACGCCGATCACCGCCGTGATGGCCGCCGCCCAGAGGGTGCGCAGCTGATAGAGGTGATGGCTGGCCCACGGCTCGTCAGTCGGGGCGTCGCGGAAAAGGACCGAGGCCAGGCCGATGACGGCAGAGACGCCGAAGGTCGGCACGGCGAACAGGATCAGGGCATAGACGGCGTTCAGGCCGATGGGCGCTTCGGGCATGGCCTCGCGCTCGCGACGACCGAAGCTTGGCTCGGGCTCCGGGGCGGGCGGCGGCGGCGGAGCAGGCGGAGGCGGCACGACGGGGTCCGGCGACGGGGGAATGGGTTCGGCCGCGACCACCGGCTCAGGGTCGGACAGCGGCGCGGGCTCGAGCGCCGGGGCGGGCTCGGGCTCCGGTTCGGGCGCGCGGGGGCGGCCGGCGAGGGACGCGGGCGAGGCGAAGCCGACCAGGTCGTCCGGATCGGGGCCGGGGGTCGGATCGGTCGGAGGCTGGCGGTCGCCGGTGTCGGTCATCGTCTACCCTTGAAGCGCGCCGATCATGCCGGGCGGGTCGTCCCGGCGCAACGTCAGGCGCGCGAGAGGCGGACCTCGCAGCCGGCCGCCTGGGCCCCGCGCAGGGCGCCGGGCTTTTCCACCCGCACCGTCGCCGACCGCACGCGCGGATCGGTCAGACAGGCGGCGCCCAGACGCTCGGCGAAGGTCTCGATCAGTTCCATATGGCCCTGGGCGACGAGATCGAGGGCCGCTGCGCGCACGAGCTCGTAGTTCAGCGTGTCGGCCAGGTGTTCGACCGGACCGGGCGTCAGCTCCAGCGTGACGTCCACGTCCAGCGGCTGGGTGATGCCGCGTTCGTGCGCATGGACGCCGATCTCCGCGGCCAGCGACAGGCCGCGGACGAAGACGGTCAGGCCGTCGCGGTGAAAAGCGGGCTGGGACATGGGCTCAGTCGTGGACGTCCGGCGTGCGCCAGGCGAGATGCTGGCCGGAATCGACGGCGATCGTCTGGCCGGTGACGTGCGCCGCGCCCGCCAGCCAGATCACGGTCTCGGCCACCGCCGCGGGGGCGACGGCGCGTTCCAGGGGGACGTTCGACCATTCCGCTTCGAAGTCGGCGTCCGACTGGTGCGTGGACTTCAGTGTGGGGCCGGGCGCCACCGCGTTCACTCGAATGCGCGGGGCCAGGGCCTGGGCCATCGTCGTGGTGGCCCAGTGCAGGCCGGCGCGCGACAGGGCGTAGGAGAAGAAGCGCGGATCGGGCTTCAGCACCCGCTGGTCCAGCAGGTTGACGACGCTGGACCCCTCGGGCGCTTGCCCGGCGAAGACCTGGGCCAGCAAGACCGGCGCGCGCAGGTTGACGTCCATGTGGGTGGACCAGCTCTCGCCCGTGACGGTCTCCAGCTGATCCTCCTGGAAGACCGAGGCGTTGTTGACCAGAAGGGTGACGGATCCCAGCGCGTCGGCGGCGCGGCCGACCAGGGCATGCGCCGTTTCGACGTCGGCTAGGTCAGCCTGGAGCACGACCGCGCGGCGGCCCAGCGCCCGGACCTCGGCGGCCACCGCCTCGGCCTCTTCGGCGGACGAGCCGTGATGCAGGGCGACGTCCCAGCCGGCGCGCGCGGCGTGCAGGGCGATCTCGCGCCCGATGCGCCGGGCCGCGCCCGTGACCAGGGCGACGCCGCGGCCGGCGTCAGTCAACCCGGCCGAACTCGAACAGGTTCACCGCGGCCAGGACGGCCACGAAACCGAGGATGATGCCCAAGGCGATCATGATGTCTCTCTCCGGAAAGGCCGTCGGCATACCGGGCGCGCCGCGCCGGTTCAACCCCGGGCGATCAGGGGTCAGCGCGGCACGACGTCCAGAAGGTCCAGCGTGGACTCATAGACCGGATAGGGCATGACCAGCCGCCAGCGGCGGTCGCCGATGCGTTCCCACACCCCCACCACGTCTCGCTCGGAGCTGCGGCCGTAGGAGTTGGCCGGCGGCTCGTCGGCCAGGGCCAGCCCGCCGAGGAAGATCAGCCGATCGGACGCCTCGGGGAACAGCAGGCCGGTCTGGCGCTGCGACCCCGTCAGCTTCGAGAAGCGCAGGCCGGCGGCGGTGCGTTCGACGCGGCAGTCGAACCATCCGTATACGACATATCCCAGTCCGTCGCGGTTCTGGTTGCCCAGCTTCACCGTGCGGCAGCGGTAGTCGCCCACCGGCGGCTCGGCCCCCGCGCGGCCCGAATCGGGATCGGTCAGGGCGCCGACCGAGGCCAGGTCGCCCGACCCTTCGAACCGCCGCGCCTCGGACAGGGCCTGGGACCAAGCGCGGTCCAGTCGGTTCAGGCGGTCGCGGTCGAAATCGGTGATCGGGCCGCGCCAGTCGCTGAGCACCTGACCGTCGGGGCCGGGGGGAGGCGGCGGGGGCGGAGGGACGCCGGGCCCGCCCGGGGGCGGCGCATAGGGCGCGGCGCACGCGGCGAGGGTCAGGGCGGCGGCGAGGGAAGACGCGGCGAGACGCATGCGGACGGTCCTGTGTCGACGGGCCCGCCCACAGGGCCGAAGCCGACGCCGTCCGTCAAGGGCGGCGCGGGACTCGATCAGTCCGCTGGGGTCGCGGCCTTGCGGCGCGGCGCGCGGCGCTTGGGGGCCGGGGCCTCTTCCTCGGCCGAGGCCTCTGCGGCGGGGGCGGGCTCGGGCGCGCGGGTCAGGAAGCCCGGCAGGGCCGTGGGCGCCTCGTCCTCGGCGCGGTCGGCCTCGGGGGTCGGCTGCGGAGCAGCCTCGGAGACGGGGGCGTCTTCGGCGCCGCCGTCGGCCTCGCCGCGCTCTTCGGCGAAGCGGCGCTGGCGTTCCTGCTGGCGGCGTTCCCAGCGTTCGCGGCGGGTCTCGCGGCGTCCGCCCTCGCCCTCGGCGCGGGTCTCGCCGTCGTCGCCGTCGCGATCGCGGTCGGCGCGGTCGGGCCGGTCGCGGTCCTGACGATCGCGGTCCGGGCGTTCAGGGCGATCCCGCTCCTGGCGCGGCTCGGTGCGCTGCTGCTCGCGGCGGCGCTCTTCCTCCGCGGCGCGGTCGGCGGCCTGCTGGGCGGCCAGGAAGGCGGCGGCCTGGGCCCCGGATTCGTCCTCGAAGTCGATGTCGAAGCCCTGACCCGCCAGTTCGCGCTGGGCGATCTCGCTGGCCGGACGCTGGGGCTGAAGGGCGCGCAGGACGCGGAAATAGTGTTCGGCGTGCTGCAGATAGTTCTCGGCCAGAACCCGGTCGCCGGCCGAGGAGGCGTCGCGCGCCAGCTGCATGTAGCGCTCGTAGACGGTCTGGGCGTTGCCGCGGACCTTGATGTTCTCAGGGCCCTGCGAATCCCATGAGCGGTTGGGATTGGCGCTGTTCGCGCCGCCGCCGCCGCCCGGCTTGCGGTTGCGGCCGCGCTGGCGCTTCATGCCCTTGAAATCTCTCATATGACGCTGCCGTGTCCTGGAACCGCGCCGCCGAAGGGAAGGCGTCGGTCGCCGTGATCGTCGTTCCGCTCGCTCCGGGACCAACTCCCGTCGTCGATGTTTCGGAAAACCTCGCCTCCCGTGGTCCGCCGGACGCCCGGAGGCGGCCGACCCTCACGTGAACCGCTCGCGCGCCGCCGGGCGATCGGGCCCGGAAAGATGCGAAGGGGTGGGAGACGAAAGAAGACTTAGCGCGCCCGAACCGACTTGGGAAGGGGGCGGAAAATCAGAGCATGACCGGCGCGGCGCGGGGGTCCGGGCCGTTGGTGACCACGCGGGCGCGGTTGGCGAGGTCCAGCGTGATCTTCACGTCCTCGAACCCCTGGGCCTCGAACAGCGCCTTGACCGCCTCGCCCTGGGTCCAGCCGATCTCGACGGCGAAGATCCCGCCGGGCTTCAGGATGCGCCGCACCTCGGGCGCCAGCACCCGATAGGCGTCCAGCCCGTCCTCGCCGCCGTCCAGCGCCAGACGGGGATCGTGGTCGCGCACCTCGGGGTCCAGGGTCTCGATCTCGGCCGAGGCGATGTAGGGCGGATTGGAGACCACCAGGTCGAAGGCGGCGTCGTCCAGACCGGCGGCCCAGTCGGTGCGCAGGAAGGCGGCGCGGCCGTCCAGCCCCAGATTCGCCGCGTTCTCCCGCGCCACGGCCAAGGCCTCGCTCGACACGTCGGTGCCCAGGCCCGTCGCGGCCGGGCGCTCGGCCAGCACGGCCAGCAGGATGGCCCCGGAGCCCGTGCCCAGGTCGATCATGCGGAAGGCGCGCCCTTCCGGGAAGGCGGGAAGGACGACGTCCAGGATCGCCTCGGTGTCCGGGCGGGGGCTGAGCACGTCCGGCGTGACGTTCAGCAGGATCTTCCAGAACCCCTTGCGGCCCAGGATGCGCGAGGTCGGCTCGCGGCGCAGGCGGCGCTCGACGAAGCCGTCCAGTGCGACCTGCTGATCGGCGGTCACGGCGCGATAGGGGTCGGTCAGGATGTCGGTGCGCGAGGCGCCGGTCGCCGCCTCCAGCAACAGGCGGGCGTCGATGGAGGGGCTGTCGATGCGGCCGGCCTTCAGGCGGGCTTGCGCCGCCTTCCAGGCGGTCAGGAGCGTGGGGGCTTCGGACATGGGCGCCGAGATAGGGCGTCGGGCCGCGCATGGGAAGCGCGGGAACGCGGGGCCAGCTTCACCGTTGGCGATGGGATGTCCGACCGCCGCGCGCCCTTCAAGTCCTCGACCCGCAAGGGAGGCGGCCTGCCGATCATGATCGCGGCGGTGTTCGGCGGCCTGGCCGCCGGGGCGGGGGCGGCGCATCTGCTGTACCGGCAGGGGCATCGGGTGGGGGTCGATCTGAGGGTCTACAAGCCCGATCCGCCGGACACCGGGCCGCCGCAGCCGCAGGATTTCGAGGACCGGGAGCCGGGCCGCGGGCGCATGGCGGACCACCCGCGGCGCATCCCGCGCAAGGGCTGGACCGACATCTTCTGGCGCTGGGGCGCGTCCTATTTCGGGGACCGGGTCGGCTTCGTGGCGGGGGGCGTGACCTTCTTCGTCATGCTGTCGCTGTTTCCGACGCTGGCGGTGATCGTGACGGTCTATGGGCTGTTCGCCGACCCGGCCGACGCGGCGTCGCGGCTCTACTATCTCTACTCCGTCCTGCCGCCCGGCGTGGCGGAGTTCTTGGCGGGCGAGATGGACCGGCTGGCGGCCAACTCCAACAGCCAGCTGACCTTCACCCTGGCGTGGACGCTGGCCCTGTCGCTGTGGACGGCCAACGGGGCGGTGAAGGTGCTCTTCTACGGGCTGAACGTCGCCTATCACGAGGTCGAGAAGCGCAACATCGTCTCCTACAACCTGATGTGCATGGGCTTCACGGTGGTGGGGCTGGCGGCGGTGCTGATGTCCGCCGCCCTGGTGGTGGCGACGCCGGTGATCCTGGGGCCGCTTGAGCTGCTGGACGACCAGGCGTATCTGGCGCCGCTGCGCTGGCCGCTGCTCCTTCTGATCTACGGCGCGACCCTGACCCTGATCTATCGCATGGGACCGTGCCGGGCGCGGGCGCGGTGGCGGTGGCTGACGCCCGGCGCGGTGGCCGCAGCGCTGATGAGCCTGTTGCTGTCGCTGGGCTTCAGCTGGTTCCTGACCACCTTCGTGCGCACCGCCTCCTATGGCCCGCTGGCGGCCATGATGGGCTTCCTTCTGTGGACCTGGCTGACCGTGCAGATCATCCTGATGGGCGCCGAGCTGAACGCCGAGATCGAGCACCAGACGGCGCTGGACACCACCACCGGCGGGCCGAAGCCCATCGGCGAGCGGGGCGCGGTCGTGGCCGACACGGTCGGGCCCCGGCGCGGCAATCCGGCGGCCCTGGCCTTCACGCTGAAGCACGCCGAGGCGCTGTCGGATCGGCTGCTGAAGCGGCGGATCGGGCGGCGCTGAGCCGGGCTTGCCGCCGCAGTTCAATCCTCTAGCGTGGCCGCATGACCTCGCCCGCCGCGCCGCCCGCCCCCCTGCCCGCCTCGGCGCTGGCGGTGCTGTTCCTGACGGTCTTCATCAATCTGGTCGGCTTCGGCCTGGTGGTGCCGCTGCTGCCGTTCTTCGCCCAGAGCCTGGACGCAGATCCCTGGCAGGTGACGTTGGTCTTCTCGGCCTATTCGCTGGGCCAGTTCTTCGCCGAGCCGTTCTGGGGGCGGCTGTCGGACCGGATCGGGCGCAAGCCGGTCCTGTTGATGACCCTGATCGCCAACGCCGTCGGTTATCTGGCCCTGGCCTTCGCGCCGAACATCTGGGCGGCCATCGCGATCCGCGCCTTCACCGGCCTGGGCGCCGGCAACATCTCGACCGTTCAGGGCTACGTCGCCGACGTGACGCCGCCGGAACAGAGGGCCGGGCGGATGGGGCTGATCGGCGCGGCCTTCGGCATGGGCTTCATCGTCGGGCCGGGTCTGGGGGGCCTGCTGACCCAGCCGCAGCTGGGCCGGCTGGGGTTCCAGCTGCCGATCTTCACCGCCTCCGCGCTGGCGGCGCTGGCGGCGCTGGGCGTGATCCTGTTCCTGCGCGAGAGTCGGGCCAAGGCCGACCCGGCGGCGCCGCGCCCCGCCTTCCTGTCCGGCCTGCGCGACGCGCGGTCGAACCCGGTGGTGGCGCGGGTGCTGGTCGTGACCCTGCTCTACATGGGCGCCTTCGCGGCGATGGAGAGCGTGTTCGGCCTGTGGGCCGAGAGCCGCTATGCCTGGACCGCGCGCGAGGTGGGGCTCAGCTTCATGATCGTGGGGATCGTCTCCAGCCTGAACCAGGCGATCTTCACCGGCCGGCTGGCGCGCCGCTTCGGCGAGAGCCGGGTGCTGGCGGCGGGCATGCTGCTGTTCGGGGCGGCGCTGGTGATCCAGGTGGTGGCGCCCGTCGCCTGGTTCCCGGCGACGCAGATCAGCCTGGGCGTCCTGACCGTACCGATCCTTCAGGGTTGGATCATCCCCGTGGTCATGGCGCTGGGGGCGTGCGGCATGTCGCTGGCCATGCCCAACATCTCGGCCCTGATCAGCCGGGCCACGCCGCCGGACAGGCAAGGCGCGATGCTGGGGCTGAACATGGCGTCCGGGTCTATCGCGCGGGTGATCGGCCCTATCCTGGCCGGGGCGCTGTTCTCGGGGGTCGGCCACGACTGGCCGTTCCTGGTGGGAGCGCTGCTGACCGTGCCGGCCGCGATCATGGCGATCAACGCCGGACGGGCGATGCGGCGGGAGGCGCGGGCCGAAGCGCCGGCCCCGGCGGTCTAGGCGAACTCCGCCTCCAGATCGGCCAGACGGGCGGCCTGGTCCTCGGCGATCAGGGCGTCCAGCATCGGATCGAGGTCGCCCTCGAGGATCTGAGGCAGGCTGTGCAGGGTCAGGCCGATGCGGTGGTCGGTCACGCGGCCTTGCGGGAAATTGTAGGTGCGGATGCGCTCCGACCGGTCGCCGGAGCCGACCTGAGACTTGCGCGCGTCGGATCGCGCCGCGTCCTTGGCCTGACGCTGCATGTCGTACAGGCGCACGCGCAGGTTCTTCATCGCCTTGTCGCGGTTGACGTGCTGGGACTTCTCCGAGGACGTCACCACGATCCCGGTCGGCAGGTGGGTGATGCGCACGGCCGAGTCGGTCTTGTTGACGTGCTGGCCGCCCGCGCCGGACGAGCGATAGGTGTCGATGCGCAGGTCCTGGTCCCGAATCTCGATCTCCACGTCCTCCACCTCCGGCAGGACGGCGACGGTGGCGGCGGAGGTGTGGATGCGCCCCCCGGCCTCGGTCGCGGGCACGCGCTGGACGCGATGGACGCCGCTCTCGAACTTCAACCGGCCGAAGACGCCGTCGCCGGTGACGGTGGCCACGACCTCCTTGTAGCCGCCGACCTCGCCTTCGGAGACGCTGTCGATCTCGACGCGCCAGCCGCGCGCCTGGGCATAGCGGCTGTACATGCGGAACAGGTCGCCGGCGAACAGGGCGGCCTCGTCGCCGCCGGTGCCGGCGCGCACCTCCAGCACGGCCGAGGCGTTCTCGTCGGCGTCGCGCGGGGCCAGCAGAAGCGCCACTTCACGCTCCAGATCGGGCAGGCGGTCCTTCAGCAACTGAAGCTCCTCCCCCGCCATCACGGCCATTTCGGGATCGGCCTGCATGGCCTCCAGATCGGCCATCTCGGCGCGGGCGCGGGCCAGGCCACGAACCGCGTCGGCGACGGGCTTCAGCTCGGCATGCTCCTTGGACAGGCGCACGATCTCGGCGCCGTCGGACGCAGCCCCCATCCGCGCCTCCACCTCGTGGAAACGGTCCAGAACCTGGTCGAGGCGGGCCTGGGGCAGGCGCAAGCGGCGGCGTCCTTTGCGGAAACGGGCCGGAGCGATAGCGGACGCGCGGGCGGGCGTCCATGCGGTCACGTTCGCGTCAGCCGGGATGCGGACCGGAACCCGAAACGCCACCTTTACCGTTGACCGGCGGACGAGGCGTTCCGGGGGCTGAATGGAAACCTTCCTGCTGTTTCTCATGGTCGGCCTGCTGGCCCAGGCCGTCGACGGCGCCCTGGGCATGGCCTACGGCGTGATCTCGACGTCGGTGCTGCTGGCCTTCGGCGTGCCGCCCGCGACGGCCAGCGCCAGCGTGCACGGGGCCGAGGTGTTCACCACCGCCGCCTCCGCCGGCAGCCATGTCGCGCACCGCAACGTCGACTGGCGCGTCTTCGTGCCGCTGGCGATCGCGGGCATGATCGGCGGGGCGCTGGGCGCCTACGTCCTGACCGGGATCGACGGCGACGTGGTGAAGCCCTTCATCATCGCCTACCTGGCCGTCATCGGCGTATGGATCCTGTGGCGGACGCGCAAGCGGCGCGAGACGCGGCGCATCCGGCCGGCCTGGATCACCGCGCCGCTGGGTCTGATCGGCGGCCTGTTCGACGCGATCGGCGGCGGGGGTTGGGGGCCGACGGTGTCGTCGACCCTTATGGGCGCGGGCGCGGAGGCGCGCCGGGTGATCGGCACGGTCAACTCGGCGGAGTTCCTGGTGACCTGCACCATCTCGGCCACCTTCGTCTGGGCCCTGCTGACCGGCCGGTGGAGCGACGTCGGGGCGCTGCACGATCATGCGGCGGCGGTGGCGGGGCTGGTGGTCGGCGGCCTGATCGCCGCGCCCTTCGCCGGACACATCGTCAAGCGCGTGCCGCAGCGGGCGCTGAGCTATGCGGTCGGCGGACTGCTGATCTGCCTGTCGATCTTTCAGGGAATGCAGCTGGCCGGCGTGGTCGCCTAACCGGCGTCGGGCCGGGTCTCCGCGAAGCTGGAACGCGCTTCCAGCTCGGTCTGCAGCGCGATCAATCGCGGCCTGCCCTTGTCCCAGTTCAGGTCCGGATGGCGGAAGCCGACCCAGGTGACCAGCACGCCCGCCGTGATCCGCCCCATGTCCAGCGGCAGGCCCGCCGCTATGCCCGGATCGGCCTCCAGCCGGTCCAGCACGCGGTTCAGATTGTCGGTCCAGCGCGCGAGCCACGAGGCCGACCGCTCGGGCTCAGGCCGGCGCAGTTCCAACACCCGCTTGACGCCCATCTCCAGGCCGGAATTGGCCAGGGTCTCCAGCCGCTTGACCCGCCACCGCTCGGCGCCGTCGGCGGGCAGCAGGCGGGGGCCGGAGCCGGTGACGTCCAGCCATTCGCAGATCACCGGACTGTCGGTCAGGACGCCGTCGTCCGTCTCCAGCGCCGGGACCTGCACGATCGGATTGGCCGCGACCAGCCGGGGATCCGAGGCGTAAGGATCGACCACGACCTCCTCGACCGCCAGCTCCTTCTCCCGCGCGACGATGCGGCACTTGCGGGCATAGGGCGAGGGGACGGTGATGTGGAGCTTCATGGGTACCGTCTTGCTGTGTGCAGCACGTTGAGGATGCGGACCGCGTCCAGATCGACGCGATGGACGAGGAGCATCAGGCCCGCTTCTTGCGATTGCGCTCGATGGTCGCCTTCACTTGGCGCAAGACCTCGTCATGCGGGATCGGCGGGCGCGGGTCGGCCAGCGCTTCCCTCACCTTCTTGCGGAACCAGACGTCGTAGACCTCAGCCTCTTCGGTCGTGGCGAATTCCGAGACGATGGGATCCAGTTTGGCCATGGTCGGAAGATGCGCTCCAGGCCGCGACGACGCAACGTCAGCGCCGCTCGACCGTAAGGCCGTCGGCCGCCAGTGCGTCCAGACGCGCCGCCGCCGCCGCGTCGTTCGCCGTGCGGGCCAGAACGAAGTCGACGGTGGCGCCGGCCATCAGGGCGAAGTCGTCGGCGTCGGCGTCGCGCACGAAAGAATGGTCGGCGCCGGCGAACACCAGGATCACGCGGCCCGGCGCGCCCGACTGGTCGAAGGCGTCACGATGGACCGTCCAGTCGGCCGCATAGCCGTCCACCACGTCGGCGTCGCCGGTGACGGTGATCGCCGGGACGGCCAGGCCGGCGAAGGTGTCGGGCCGCATCAGGCCGGGAATGCGGCCCGTCGAGGACAGCAGGATCACCGCATCGACGTCGGCGTCCCGACGCGGCCCCACGGCCGTGACCGCCCCGCCGGCGATGGCGGACATCAGAGCGCCGTAGGAATGTCCCGCCGCGATCAGGGGCACGCCCGGCGATCGGGCACGCGCCAGGTCACGCACCGCCGCCAGGTCCGCGATCCGCAGCATGAAGGCTTGCTGGAGATTGTATTTGCCGCGCTCCGGATAGGCTTGGGAATCGACGTGCAGAGGGGCCATGACGGTGAAGCCAGCGGCCTGCCAGGCCTCTATGATCCGGCCATAGGCCCTCGGCTCGCCGCCCGCGCCGTGGCTGAACACGACGACGGCCCGCTCGGTCCCGTTGGCCGGCCAGACGGCGACGTCGACCTGGCGGTCCTGGACCGTGAGGGTCTCGTGCGCCGCCGCCGCGTCCTGGGCCTGGGCCGGAGCCGCCGCAAGGACGGTCGCGGCCAGCACTGCGGTCAGGATCAATCTCAGGATCATCTCGCCCTCCTTGGCTCGTGACTATTCCGCCGCGACCTTCTCCGCCGCGCGTGCGGCGTCCAGCTCGGCGGCCTTGCGTTCGACCATGTCGACGATCTCTTCGACCATGTCGGCGTTGGCCAGTTTCCGTGCGATGGCGCCGTTCAGGTACATCATGCCCGAGCCGGCGCCGCCGCCGGTGAAGCCGACGTCCGTGTACAGGGCCTCGCCCGGGCCGTTGACGACGCAGCCGATGATCGACAGCGACATCGGCGTGGTCACGTGGGCCAGCCGCTCCTCCAGAATGCCGACGGTCTTGATGACGTCGAAGCCCTGACGCGCGCAGCTGGGGCAGGCGATGATGTTGACGCCCCGATGACGCAGGCCCAGCGACTTCAGGATGTCGAAGCCGACCTTGATCTCTTCCACCGGGTCGGCGGCCAGCGACACGCGGATGGTGTCGCCGATGCCGGCCCACAGCAGGTTGCCCATGGCGATGGACGACTTGATCGTGCCGGTGCGCAGCGGTCCCGCCTCGGTCACGCCGACGTGCAGCGGGCAGTCGATGGCGTCGGCCAGCTGGTGATAGGCGGCGACGGTCAGGAACGGGTCGGACGCCTTCACCGAAATCTTGAACTCGTGGAAGTCGTGGTCCTGCAGGATGCGCGCGTGGTTCAGCGCGCTTTCGACCATGGCCTCGGGGCAGGGCTCGCCGTACTTCTCCAGCAGCTCCTTCTCCAGCGAACCGGCGTTGACGCCGATGCGCATCGAACAGCCGTGATCCTTGGCCGCCTGGACGACCTCGCGCACCCGGTCTGAACTGCCGATGTTGCCCGGATTGATGCGCAGGCAGGCGGCGCCCGCCTGGGCCGCCTCGATGCCGCGGCGATAGTGGAAATGGATGTCGGCCACCAAGGGCACGCGGACTTCGCGCGCGATGGTGCGGAAGGCGGCTGTGGACTCCTCGTCCGGGCAGGAGACGCGGACGATGTCGGCGCCGGCCTCCTCCAGCTGGCGGATCTGGTCGATCGTGGCGGCGGCGTCCGACGTCGGCGTGTTCGTCATCGACTGGACGGTGATCGGCGCGTCGCCGCCCACGGGAACGGCGCCGACCATGATCCGGCGGCTCTTGCGGCGTTCGATGTGCCGCCAGGGGCGGATGTGGCTGTGGTCGGCGCTCATGGACGACGAAGATAGGCGCAAGGGCGCGTCAAGACCATGACGCCCGAACGCCCTCAGCCCGGCAGGGCGTCATATGGCACGCCTGGCCCCTCGGACGCGGCGGGGGTCGGACGCGACGGCGGGGCCTGGGTCGGAGAGGCGGTGGCCGCCGGGGGCGTCGCAGCGGCTTCGCGCGTGGCGCGCTCGCGAGCGGCGGCCTCGGCGGCGGCGGCGGATTGGCGGGCCTTGGCCTGGGCCTGGCCGTTCAGCGTGGCCAGCGGGGTCTGGGCCTGCGGCAGGCTGCCGGCGTGCTCGCCGAACATGTAGACGTCGAAAGCGACCGGATCGGCCACGTCGATCACGGCCGTCATGCCGCGCGGCGCACGCCACGCCTCGCCCGCCGCCATCTGCCGCGCGAACACCACGCGCTCGCCGCTGCGCACGACGACATAGGCCGGGCGGCGCGCCTGGATGATGACGTCGGACGATCCCGCCGCCGCGCCGTGCACCGCGCCGCGCGGGTTGAAGGCGCGGGCGACCGGGCCGGTGGAGACCTCGACGCCGCCCTCGGTCGGGGCGACGCCGGTCAGCTGTTCTTCGAGGCCCGGCGTGACGTAGAGCACGGGCACCGTCTGGTCGGCCGGAGCCGGCTGGGGCGCGCTGAGCGCGGCCGGCGCGCCCTGGCCCAGCACCCCGCCCAGACGCCACGTCTCCGGCACCTCGACCAGGTCCGAGCGGGACGGGGCGTCCATCAGGTTGACGCGCTGGAACACGTTCCAGCCAAGGACCGCGACGATCACCACGGCCACGGCGGCGATGACGCGCGGCGAGTGGCGGCGCACCTCCTCGAAGGCCACGCCCACCGGCGGCTGAAGCGGGACGGAGCCGTCCGGCACGTCGCGCTTGAACCGTTCGACCGCCAGCTGTTCGTCCAGACCCAGGGCATGGGCGTAGGCGCGGACGTAGCCGATGGAGAAGACCCGCGTCGGCAGAACCGACCAATCGTTCTCTTCCAGGGCGGTCAGATAGCGGGTGTGCACCCGGGTCGCGGTCGACAGCTCGGCCAGCGAGCGGCCGGATGCGACCCGCGCGTCGCGCAGTCCGGCGCCCAGAGTCGGCGCCGCCGTGATCGGAGGGACGGGATCCTTCCAATCCGGATGCGCCTTGAACTCATCGGGGACGTTCCCCGTATCCAGCGCCATTACGCCCGACCCCAACATCGCTCCGGCCACGTCGGCCGAAGCGTCACGCACATACGGGTCGCCGAATACGAGGTAACCATGACGGAAATCGCGTCCCCCACGACCGGCGCCCGTCTCATCCTGTGGATAACCCATGAAGCCCGCCCGTTCAACGACTTCGTTAACGACGTCGTGCCGTCCCACGTCGGGACGAGTCAGAGGGCGACGTTCAACTTCCGGGCCAGGGATTCGATCTCGTTACGGACGGATCCGGCGGAGGATCCGAGCAGGCCGGGCATGGCCCGGCGCGCCGCGGCCAGGTCGGCCGACAGCACCATCCGCTTGACCGGGCCGACCCCGCCCGCGGGGGCCGACAGGCGGTGGAAGCCCAGCGTCAGCAGGGCGAAGGCCTCCAGCGGCCGGCCCGCCAGTTCACCGCACACGGACACGGGCGTGCCTGTGTCCACGCACTTCCGCTGGATCTCCGCCAGGGCCCGCAGCGCCGGAGGCGACAGGGGGTCGTAGCGGTCGCTGACGAGCGGGTTCGTCCGGTCGGCGGCGAACATGTACTGCAGCAGGTCGTTGGTCCCCACCGAAATGAAGTCGGTCAGCGGCAGAAGCGCGTCCAGGTGCCACAGCAACGACGGGCACTCCACCATGGCCCCGACCCGCAGCACGGCCGGCAGGGTGCGCCCCCGACGGCGGGCCCAGGCGCACTCCTCGTCCACCATCTCGCGGGCTGCGCGGAACTCGTCGACCGTGGCGATCATGGGGAACATGACGCGCAGCTCGCGTCCTGCTCCGGCCGCCAGCAGCGCGCGCAGCTGCATGCGCAGCAGCGCCGGCCGATCCAGCCCCAGGCGGATGGCGCGCCGGCCCAGCGCGGGGTTCTCCTCCCGCTCCTGGTCCAGATAGGGCAGCACCTTGTCGCCGCCGACGTCCAGGGTGCGGAAGGTGACCGGCCGGTCGCCGGCGGCGTCCAGCACCAGCCGATACAGCGCCGTCTGCACGTCCAGCCGGGGCAGTTCGTCGGAGACCATGAACTGGAACTCGGTGCGGAAAAGGCCGATCCCCTCGGCGCCCGTCTCGTTCAGGTTTTCCAGATCGACCGCCAGACCGGCGTTGGTCAGCAGGGTCACGCGCGTGCCGTCCAGCGTCACGGCCGGCACGTCGCGCAGGCGGGTGAACTCGGCCCGCCGCTGGTCGCGGACCTCCATGCGCGACTGCACCGCCTGCAGCATGTCGGGGCGCGGCCGCAGATGCGCCTCGCCGGTCTCTCCGTCGGCGATGACCAGATCGCCCTCGCTCAGCCGGTCGCGCAGGCCCTGCAGGCGGCCGACGCACGGGATCTGCAGCGCGCGGGCCACGATGGCGGCGTGACTGGCGGCGGACCCCTCCTCCAGCAGCAGGCCCTTCAGCTTGTCGCGCGGATACTCCAGCAGGTCCGCCGGGCCCAGGTTGCGCGCCACCAGGATGGCGTCGTCGGGCAGGTCTCGCCGGCCGCCCGTCGCCCCTCCCGCCAGCACGCGCAGCAGCCGGTTGGCCAGATCCTCGAAGTCGTGCAGCCGCTCCTTGATGTAGGGGTCGCGGGCCTGGGCGAAGCGGGCGCGATGCTCGTTGCGGACGCGGTCGACCGCCGCCTCGGCCGTCAGGCCGTTGCGCACCGCCTCCTCCAGCGACCGGTTCCAGCCCCGGTCGTCGGCGAACATGCGATAGGTCTCCAGCACCTCGAACGAGGGCCCGGCCAGGTTGCCCAGGCCGCCTTCCAGCATGTGATCGACGTCGGCCTTGAGCCGGTTCAGCGCCTCGCGCAGGCGGATCTCCTCGACCTGCTGGTTTTCCGCCAGCAGGCGTTCGGGCGGCAGGGGCGCCTCGTGCAGGACGACGTGGCCATAGGCCAGGCCGTCGCCGAACTTCTGGCCCTTGATCCGCTCCGGCCGATGGGGCGCCACCTCGATGTCGCGCAGCTCCTCCTGCGCCAGCAGCTCGCCCGAGGCGACGGTCTCGGCCAGCACCATGGCGATGGTCTGGATGTCCTCGACTTCGTCCTCGTCATAGCGGCGCTCGGCCCGGTTCTGGACGACCAGCACGCCGATGGCCCGGCCTCCGCGCAGCAGGGGGGCGCCGAGGAAGGCGTGATAGGGATCCTCGCCCGTTTCCGGGCGGTACGAGAAGCTGGGATGCGACGGCGCGTCCGACAGGCTGATCGGCTGGGCCAGCCGCGCCACCTCGCCCACCAGACCCTCTCCGGGACGCAGGCGGGTGTTGTGCACGGCCTCGCGGTTCAGGCCTTCGGTGGCGAACAGCTCCAGCTCGCCCGAGGCGCGCCGCAGATAGATGGAGCAGACCTCCGCCACCATGGAGCGGGCGATGATGCGCACGACGCCGTCCAGCCGTTCCTGGGCCGGGGCCGCGCCGGCCATGGCCTCGCGGATCTGACGCAGGAGGTTCCTCGGCCCCCTCGTCGGCATGGCTGACCCTGTCGGCATGGCCGCTCCGGAAGGCGCCCGTCGGGCGCGGTCAGTTCCCTATACCGCTTCCAGCCCATAGGCCGAATGCAGGGCGCGTACGGCCAGTTCGGCATAGGCGGCGTCGATCAGGACGCTGATCTTGATCTCGGACGTCGAGATGGCCTGGAACTTGATCCCCTTGTCGGCCAGCGCCCGGAACATGGTCTGGGCCACGCCCGCGTGGCTGCGCATGCCGACGCCGACGACCGAGACCTTGGCCACGTCCTCGTCGACGCGGATCTCCTCGAAGCCCAGGGCGTCCTGGGCGCCGCGCATCAGCTCGGCCGCGCGCTGGGCGTCGCGACGGCCGGTGGTGAAGGTCAGGTTGACCGCCCCCTCCTTCCGCGACTGGCTCTGGACGATCATGTCCACGTTCACCCCGGCCTCGGCCAGGCGGGTGAACACCTCCGCCGGGGTCTCGGTGCGGTCGGAAAGGCCGAGCAGGGTGATGCGGGCCTCGTCCCGGCTCATCGTCACGCCGGACACGATGCGTTTTTCCACGATCTCCTCCTCGTCGCAGATCAGGGTGCCGCCCTTGTCGGGCAGGCGGCCGGTTTCGCCGGGTTCGATGAAGCTGGACAGGACGCGCACGGGCACGCGCTTCGCCATGGCCAGCTCGACCGAGCGGGTCTGCAGGACCTTGGCGCCCAGCGACGCCATTTCCAGCATCTCCTCATAGGAAATCTTCTCGATCCGCCGGGCCCGGCTCTCGATGCGCGGGTCGGTCGTGTAGACGCCGTCCACGTCGGTGTAGATGTCGCACGGACACTCCAGCGCCGCGGCCACCGCCACCGCCGAGGTGTCCGAGCCGCCGCGGCCCAGCGTCGTGATGCGGCCGTCGCGCGTCACGCCCTGGAAGCCCGGCACCACCGCCACCTGTCCGGCGTCCATCGCCCGGCCCAGCACCTCGCCCGGCACGTCCTCGATGCGCGCGCGGCCGTGGGCGTCGTCGGTCAGGATGGGGATCTGCCAGCCCATCCAGCTGCGGGCGTCGACGCCCATGTTGCGCAGGGTCAGGGCCAAAAGGCCGCTGGTCACCTGTTCGCCCGACGCCACGACCACGTCGTACTCGTCGTCGGACATCTCGATCCCCTGCGCCGGACGCCCGGCGCCGTCGGTCCAGGCGACCAGCTCATTGGTCTTGCCCGCCATGGCCGAGACGACGACGGCGACCTTGTTCCCCTGCGCCACCTCGGCGGCGACGATGCGGGCGGCGCGACGGATGCGTTCCAGATCGCCCATCGACGTGCCGCCGAACTTCATCACCAGGCGCGTCATCGTGAAACGGGGGGCTCCGTCTTGCGGGGAAGGGCCCGGCGGTCCATGCCTCCGGTCATGATCGGTTCTAGCGATGGGTCCGGGGCGCGCAATCCCCAAACCGAAGCCGTGCCCGGCGCGGCGGGGCCGTCGATCGATCCCGCCGACGTGGCGCGCTTCTCGGCCCAGGCGGCGGAGTGGTGGGACCCCAGGGGGCCGTTCGCGCCGCTGCACCGGTTCAACCCCGCGCGCCTGGCCTTCCTGCGCGAGCGGTTCGAGGCGCGGTTCGACCGGCGAGGGCGCGGCGCGTTTCAGGGGTTGAGCTTGATCGACGTCGGCTGCGGCGGCGGGCTGATCGCCGAGCCGATGCGGCGGCTGGGCTTTGCGGTGACGGGCGTCGACGCCTCGACCGAGAACGTCGGCACCGCGCGCGCCCATGCGGAGACGATGGGGCTGGAGATCGCCTATCGCGCCGCCACGGCCGAGCAGGTCGCGGCCGAGGGCCGGACCTTCGACGTCGTCCTGGCGCTGGAGATCGTCGAGCACGTGGTCGATCCCGAGGCCTTCCTGAAGACCTGCGCCTCCATGGTCGCGCCCGGCGGGATGATGGTCGTGGCGACGCTGAACCGCACGCTGAAGTCGCTGGCGCTGGGCAAGGTCATGGCCGAGTACGTCCTGCGCTGGGTGCCCGCCGGCACGCACGACTGGCGCCAGTTCCTGAAGCCCGACGAGATCGCCCGCATGCTGGACGGGACGGGTCTGACCGTGTCCGGGCCGTTCGGCGTCGCCTACGACCCGCTGAACGACCGCTGGAGCCAGGGCGACGACGCGGACGTGAACTACTTCATGGTCGGCGTGCGGGATTGAGCCTTACCAAGGTTTCATCCAGCTTTCAGACTTGTAACGGGCGCCGAAAGCGTCGCCGTGAGAGGGAGCGTCATCCCCGAACACGGAGCTGATCGACATGCACAAGAAACTGACCGTCCTCGCCCTGGCCGCCGCGGCCCTGGCCACCGGCGCCTGCGTCACCGTGATCGACGCCGGCGACGGCGGCGACTACGCCTGGACCGGAAACGGCGCCCAGCCCTTCGACGGCGCGCGCGAGCAGTGCCGCGACCGTGCCGGCGACAAGGAGGGCACCACCGCCTTCATCACCTGCATGTCCGAAAAGGGCTGGACCCGCACGGACGACTGACGGCAGCGATGGGAGCGCGGACCTCCAGGTCCGCGACTGCCGGCCACCACACACGCGGACCTGGAGGTCCGCGCTCCTCAGGACGGCGCACTCCACACCTTTCGTAAACCGTGTTCGATCCGCCTGATCTTAAACCTTCGCGGGCAGGATCGGGGCATGTCGCGTGCTCCGAAATCCTCCGCCCCGCCCGCCGAGACGTCTCCGGAACGGCAGTTCCTCAGGCTGATGAGCCATGAGATGCGCACGCCCCTGAACGGGGCGATCGGCATGCTGGGCCTGTTGCAACGCACCCGGCTGGACGGCGCCCAGCGCGCCTATGCCGAGGCCGCGCGGGCGTCGGCCGAGCATCTGTTGGGCCTTGTGAACGACCTGTTGGACTATGCCCGGCTTGAGGCCGGCAAGCTGGAGTTCGACCTGGCCCCGGTCGATCCGGAGGCGCTGGTGCGCCAGGTGGTCGAGCTCTTGGCGCCGCGCGCCCACGACAAGGGGCTGGAGATCGTCGGCTGGTCCGAGGGGCCGAGCCTGCGCCTGTCGGCCGACGAGGGCCGGCTGAGGCAGGTGCTGTTCAATCTGGCGGGCAATGCGGTCAAGTTCACCGGGGCCGGCGCCGTGGCCGTGAAGGCGACGACGAAGACCCTGCCGGGCGGCCGCGCGCGGCTGACGCTGACGGTCGACGACACCGGGCCGGGCGTGCCCAAGGCGGCGCGCGGGCGCATCTTCGAGGAGTTCGGCCATGCCGAGGCCGGCGACGCCGTGCGCGTCGACGGCGCCGGTCTGGGCCTGGCGGTGGTGCGCAAGCTGGCCGAGGCCATGAGCGGCTCGGTCGCCGTGCAGGACCGGCCGGACGGGCCGGGCGCCCGCTTCGTCTTCGCCGCCGAGTTCGACGCGACGCCGGTGAAGATCGCCGCCGCCCCGCCGCTGGCCGGACTGACGGTCGCGGTGCGCAGCCCCGATCCCTTCGTGCGCCGCGCCGCCGAGGCCCAGGCCCGCGCCTGCGGCGCCCTGATCGGAAACCAGGCCGACGTGCTGCTGGTCGATCATGCCGAGGCCGCCGCCGCCGGCCGCGCCCTGGCCGAGCGGCCGGACCGCCCCGCGCTGATCCTGCTGCGCCCGGCCGACCGCGACCTGATCGCGCGGTATCGCGGCGCCGGGTGGGCCGGATACCTGATCAAGCCGCTGCGCGGCGCCTCGCTGGCCGAGCGCGTGACGGCCGCCGTCAAGCGCGGGCCCCAGGCCGCCGCCGTGGTCCCCGACGACGACCGCGTGGCCCCGCCTCGCGCCTTCGCCGCGCGGGTGCTGCTGGTCGAGGACAATCCGGTCGGCGCCCTGCTGGCCAGAACCCTGCTGAAGCGCGAGGGCTGCACGGTCGAGACGGCCGCCAGCGGCGACGAGGCGCTGCAGGCGCTCAAGCGCGCGCGCTACGACCTGGTGTTCATGGACATGCGCATGCCGGGCATGGACGGACCCACGGCGACGCGGGCCATCCGCGCCGGCGGCGACCGCACGCCGATCGTCGCCCTGACCGCCAACGCCTTCGAGGAGGACCGGCGCGCCTGTCTGGAGGCCGGCATGGACGACTGGATGCCCAAGCCGCTGGAGCCCGACGCCCTGCGCGCCGCCCTGGCCCGCTGGACGAACCGCGAAGTCCGCGCCAAGGTCGCCTGATCGACACGCCTTGGGGGGCGTTCGAAGAGGGACGCCTGCAATGAGCGACGAGAAGGGCCGCGAGGTCGGGCGCGAGGAACGCCGGGCCGATTCCGCTTCCACGGTCGGCGGCCCCGAAGGCCCCCGAACGGCGAAAGCGGCCTCGACCATGGACGTGATCCGCGCGCTCGGGCGCCGGCGCGTCCTTGTCATGCTGCTGATCGGGTTCGGTTCGGGCCTTCCCTTCTTCCTCGTCGGCAACACCTTGGGACTTTGGCTGGCCGAAGACGGCGTGGAGCTCGCCGCCATCGGCTTCATATCCTGGGTAGGCCTCGCCTATTCGTTCAAATTCCTGTGGGCCCCGATCATCGACAGGTTCGACGTGCCTGTTCTGGGCAAGCTTCTGGGCCGGCGGCGCGGCTGGCTGCTGCTGTCGCAGGCGATGGTCGGCCTGTCGATCATCGCCATGGCGCTGATCGGTCCGCAGGGCGGCCTGACCATGCTGGGCGTCGCGGCTCTGGTGACGGCGTTCTCGGCGGCCACCCAGGACATCGTCGCGGACGCCTTCCGGATCGAAACCGCGGGCGACGACGACGAAGACCAGGCGTTGCTGACCTCCGCCTTCCAGCTCGGCTACCGCTTCGCCATCCTTGCCGGCAACGCGCTGATCCTTCTGGTCGCGGCCCAGGTCGGGTGGTCGGCGTCGTACATGATGTGGGGCGTGGGCATGGGGCTGGCGATCGCCGCGACCCTGTTCTCGCGCGAACCCGTGGATCGGCGCGATCTGAGCCAGGCCATCGGCGACAAGAAGCCCTGGACCCTGATGGGCGTTTTCGACGCCGTCGTCGGACCGTTCTTCGCCTTCTTCAAGACGCACGGCGCGGTGGCCTTGCTGATGCTGGCGGCGATCAGCCTCTATCGTCTGCCCGACTTCGTCATGGGGCCGATGACGGGGCCGTTTTATCTGGAGTTGGGGCTGACCCTGCCGGACATCGCCGCCATGCGCCTCAGCGCGGGTCTGGCCGGAACGATCCTCGGCATCGTTTCCGCCGGCCTGTTCGCCCTCCGGTTCGGCTTCGGCGCCACCCTGCTGGTCGGCGCCTTCGTCGGACCGATGTCCAACCTCGGATACACCATCCTGGCCGTCGTCGGTCTGTCCACGCCGGGCTTCGCGACGGTGCTGTTCGTGGAGAACTTTTCGGAAGGGTTCGCCGGCGGCGCCCTCGTCGCCTACATGGGCTCGTTGACCAGCATCGGCTACACAGCCACGCAGTATGCCCTGCTCAGCTCCTTCTACGCCCTGCTCGGCAAGTTCCTGAAGGGCTTCTCCGGCCTGGCGGTCGAGACCCTGCAGGCCGGGCGCACCGAGATGGAGGGCTTCGCCCTTTTCTTCGCCGGAACGGCGGCCGTCGGCATTCCCGCGCTGATCCTGTGCTGGATGCTGCAGTACAGGACGAAGAAGCAGGCGCGCGAAGCCGCGGGCTGAGCCTCTCCCTCCCCGACAGGGGAGGGAGAGACGAGGGTCACCCCTCCTCGATCACGCCTTCCTCATAGGCCGCGAACGTCGCCGCCGTGATGATCTCGCTGACCGAGGCCCCTAGCGAAACGATCTGCACCGACTTCTCCAGCCCCACCAGCAGCGGCCCGATCACGGTGGCGCCGCCCAGGGCCTGGACCAGTTTGGTCGAGATCGAGGCCGAATGCACCGCCGGCATGATCAGCACGTTGGCGTCCTTCGTCAGGCGCATGAAGGGGTAGTTGGCGCGCTGTTCGGGATCCAGCGCCAGCTCGGGCGGCATCTCGCCCTCGTACTCGAAGTCGACGCCGCGCCGGTCCAGGATGCGGATCGCCTCGCGCACCTTCTCGCCCCGGTCGCCCGGCGGATTGCCGAAGGTCGAATAGCTCATGAAGGCCACGCGGGGCGACCGGCCCAGCCGGCGCACGGTGTCGGCCGCCTGCACCGCGATGTCGGCCAGTTCCTCGGCGTCCGGCAGCTCGTGCACCGTGGTGTCGGCGACGAACAGGGTGCGGCCCTTGGCCAGGACGATCGACATCCCGATCAGGGTGCCGCGCACGTCCAGCACCCGGCCGACCTCGCGCATGGCCATGTTGAAGTTGCGCGTGACGCCCGTGACCATGCAGTCCGCGTCGCCGTGGGCCAGCATGGCGGCAGCGAAGTAATTGCGGTCCTGATTGACCATGCGCTGCACGTCGCGCTTCAGCCAGCCGCGCCGCTGCAGCTTGCCGAACAGGAAGTCCACGTACTGCGCGTTCTTGTGCGAGACGCGGGCGTTGTGGATCTCGATGCCCAGCTCGTCGAAGTTCAGCCCCGCCTCGGCCGCGTTCTGGCGCACCAGATCCTCGCGCCCGATCAGGATCGGCGTGCCCAGCTCGGCCTGTTTGAACTGCCAGGCGGCGCGGATGACCGACGGCTCCTCGCCCTCGGCGAAGACCACGCGCTTGTTCGGCGCGCCGCGCACGGCCGAGCTGATCTTCTGCATCAGGGCCGCGGACGGATCGACCCGCTCGCGCAGCTGGGCGCGATAGGCGTCCATGTCGGCGATGGGCTTGCGCGCCACGCCGGTGTCCATGGCCGCCTGGGCCACGAACGGCGGGATGTACCAGATCAGGCGCGGGTCGAACGGCGAGGGAATGATGTAGTCCGGCCCGAACTTCAGCTTGCGCCCGCGATAGGCGGCGGCGACCTCGTCCGGCACGTCCTCGCGCGCCAGCGCCGCCAGGGCGTGGGCGCAGGCGACCTTCATCTCGTGGTTCACCTGCCGCGCCCGCACGTCCAGCGCGCCGCGGAAGATGTAGGGGAAGCCCAGCACGTTGTTGACCTGGTTCGGATAGTCCGACCGGCCGGTGGCCACGATCGCGTCGGACCGCACCGAGTGCACGTCTTCCGGCGTGATCTCCGGGTCCGGATTGGCCATGGCGAAGATGATCGGATTGGGCGCCATCGACGCCACCATCTCCTTGGTGATCGCGCCCTTGGCCGCCAGGCCCAGCACCACGTCGGCGCCGACCATGGCCTCTTCCAGCGTGCGGTGCGGCGTGTCGGTGGCGTGCGCCGCCTTCCACTGGTCGACGTTGGGGCGGCCTTTGTACACGACCCCGTCACGGTCGAGGATGACCGTGTTCTCGGCCTTCACCCCGGCGGCCTTCATCAGGCCGATGGACGACAGGCCGGCGGCGCCCGCGCCCACCAGAACCACCTTCACCTCGTCCAGCCGCTTGCCGGCTATGTGGCAGGCGTTGATCAGGCCGGCCGTGGAGATGATGGCCGTGCCGTGCTGGTCGTCGTGGAATACCGGGATGTCCAGCAGGTCCTGAAGCTGGGTCTCGATCTCGAAGCATTCCGGGGACTTGATGTCCTCCAGATTGATGCCGCCCCAGGTGTCGCCGATGTTCTTGACCACGGTGACGAACTCGTCCGGGTCGGTGGTCTTCACCTCCACGTCGAAGCTGTCGACGTCGGCGAACCGCTTGAACAGGACGGACTTGCCCTCCATCACCGGCTTGGACGCCATGTGACCCAGGTTGCCCAGGCCCAGGATGGCCGTGCCGTTGGAGATGACGGCCACCATGTTGCCCTTGGCCGTGTAGTCGTAGGCCCGATCCACGTCCTCGGCGATGGCCAGCACCGGCACGGCGACGCCGGGAGAATAGGCCAGCGACAGGTCCCGCTGCGTCGCCATCGGCTTGGTCGGCGCCATGGAAATCTTGCCGGGCGTCGGCAGGCGGTGAAACTCCAGCGCTTCGTCGTCGGAGAAGGTCTGCTTGTCGGTCTGGTCGGGCATGGGACTCGGGCGGGGTGGAGGATCGCGGCGACCCTAGAGCGTCGCGCGGCGCGTTGGAACCGGCAGCGGCCCCTCACCTTTATCCGCAGACCCCAACAGGAGCGACGTGATGAGCATTCTCGGCAGGATCTGGGACGGAATCCGCGGCGGACGCGACCGCGCGAAAGCGGCGCCGGCGCCGAAGCCCGCGCCCACTCCGACGGCCGCCGCGCCGGCTCCGGCCGCGCCGACCCCCGCCGCCCCGCAGGTCGTCGACGTCGACGGCATCCTCGACTTCATGAACAACCAGCGCGAGCAGAAGCTGAACTGGCGCACCTCCATCGTCGACCTGATGAAGCTGACCGGCATGGACTCCACCCTCGACGAGCGCCGCGAGCTGGCCGACGAACTGGGATACGCCGGCGACAAGTCCGACACCGCCGCCATGAACATCTGGCTGCACCAGAAGGTGCTGGAGCGCATCCGCGCCGACGGCGGCCAGATCCGCGACCTGACGGACTGACGCCCGACCGCTCGCGCAAGCGAGCCATCATGTTCGAGATCGCTGGTTCATCACAAAGACCACCAAGAAGGCACGAAGGACACCAAGAGCGCCGATCTCTTCGTGTCCTTTGTTGTTCCTTGGTGTCCTTGGTGATGAACCAGGGCTGTTGAAGGCCGCTTCGCGGCGGCGAAACATCAGTTCCAATCCAGCCGCCCCTCGTCGTAAGACGTTCCCATGAGCGACGCCGGAGCGAATCCCGACGGGCCGCCGTGGGACGAGGACGAGCCCTCGGACGCGGCGCCCGAGCGCGATCCCAACACCGAGGACATGTTCGGCGCGCCCGAGCCGGAGGGCATGCGCGTGGCCGAGGCTCTCGCCACTCCTGACGAGACGCCCGAGCTGGTTCCCGCCGATGCCCCGGCCCTGCCCAAGGCCAAGCCGCCTTTGCCAGCGTCCGAACCGGCCGAGGCCGCGTCCGAGTACACCGTGCTGGCCCGTAAATACCGGCCCCGCACCTTCGAGGATCTGATCGGGCAGGAGGCGATGGTCCGCACCCTGACCAACGCCTTCGCCACCGGCCGCATCGCCCACGCCTTCATGCTGACCGGCGTCCGGGGGGTGGGCAAGACGACCACCGCCCGCCTGCTGGCCCGCGCCCTGAACAACGAGACCGAAACCATCGACCGCCCGTCGCTGGAGCTGTCGCCCACCGGCCGGCACGACGCGGCCATCATGGCCGGCCAGCACATCGACGTCATGGAGATGGACGCCGCCAGCCACACAGGCGTGGGCGACATCCGCGAGATTTTGGACAGCGTCCGCTACGCCCCCGTCGAGGCGCGCTACAAGGTCTATGTGCTGGACGAGGTCCACATGCTGTCGACGCAGGCGTTCAACGCCCTGCTGAAGACGCTGGAGGAGCCGCCGCCCCACGCCAAGTTCATCTTCGCCACCACCGAGATCCGCAAGGTGCCGGTGACCATCCTCAGCCGTTGCCAGCGGTTCGACCTGCGCCGCGTCGAGCCGGAGGTGCTGGTGGGTCACCTGAACAAGGTGGCGGAGAAGGAGGGCATGGCGATCGAGGCCGACGCCCTGGCCCTGATCGCGCGCGCGGCCGAGGGCTCGGTGCGCGACGGCCTGTCCCTGCTGGACCAGGCCCTGGTCCAGGGCGAGCGCGGCGCGGTGGTCGAGGCCGAGACCGTGCGCGACATGCTGGGTCTGGCCGACCGCACCCGCACCATCGCCCTGTTCGAACAGGTCATGGGCGGTCGCACCCCTGAGGCTCTGGAGACCTTCCGCACCCTGTACGGCTACGGCGCCGATCCGGTGCAGGTCATGGGCGACCTGCTGGAACACTGCCACGCCGCGTCGGTGTCCAAGATGCTGGGACCGCAGGCGACGCGCCTGCCCAACGACCAGGCCCAGGCGCTGGCGGCGCTGGGCGCGGCGATCTCGGCCGGCGCCCTGTCGCGGGTCTGGCAGATGCTGCTGAAGGGCCTCGACGAGGTGCGCCGCGCGCCCAATCCGGCCGACGCGGTCGAGATGGTCATCGTCCGCCTGGCCTACGCCGCCGACCTGCCGGGGCCGGAGGAGGCGTTGAAGGCTCTGCGCGACGGCGACGTCACCGGCGGAGCCGGTCCGTCGCGCGGCGGCGGCGGAGGGGGCGGCGGCGCCTCGGCCGCGCTGGCGCCCCGCGCCCAGCCCGCGCCCGCCCTGCCCGACCCCCAGACGTTCGAACAGGTCGTCGGCCTGATCGGGGCCAAACGCGACGTGGCGCTGCAGATGGACGTCCAGCGCTACGTCCGCCCCGTCAGCTTCCAGCCCGGCCGCATCACCTATGAGCCGGTGCAGGGCGCGCCCGCCAACCTGGCCACGCGGCTGGCCGGCCGGCTGAAGGAATGGACCGGCAAGGTCTGGCTGATCGCCGCCAACGGCCAGGGCGGCGGCGAGACCCTGATCGAGATCGAGAAGAAGGCCCGCGCCGCCGAGCGCGCCGCGGTCGAGGCCGATCCCTTCGTCGCCTCGGTCCTGGCGACGTTCCCCGGCGCCAAACTGGGCGAAATCCGCGTCCCGCCCCCCGCCCCCGACCTGCCCGTGATCCCCGACGAGGTCGAGGACGAGGAGTGAGGAGCCGACCGTTCAGCAAGCCGCTACGGCACCGTCCGGACGACCACCCATTTGTGTTTCCCGATCCGGCGCGAACGCTCGAAGCCCAGACGCTCGAAGGTGGACAGGCTTCCGTTGAACAGAAAGGCGGCTGAAGCCTTCCGACCCTTGGTGTCCTCGGGGAATCCCTCGACGCGTCCGCCCCCCATCGCGGCGATCTGCTCCAACACCCCCCTAAGTGCGGCATCCGCCACGCCCCTGCCGCGATGTCCCTTCCTGGAGAAGAAGCAGGTGATGCGCCAATCCGCAGGTGCCCCGGCTCCGGCCAGGTAGGCGCGGCTGTTGTGAATCCGGGGCAATTCGCTCGGTGACCCGAACTGACACCAGCCCACGCACAGGTCTCCGTCATAAACGAGGGCCGCATGAGCTCGCCCCTCCCTTACGCGGTGAGCTTTCGCCTCACGACGCGCCGCCGGCGTGTCCTCGCAATCCCCCTGGCCGTGGTACCACATGCACCAGCATCCGCCCCAGACGCCGTTGTTCTCCTCGACCAGGCGGGCGAAGTCCGGCCAGGTGTCCTGACCCAGAGGCCTCACGGCATAGAGGTTCATGACCCGCCGCTGGCGCGGAACACCGGCACGACGCGCCTCAGTTTTCCGGCTGCAGAACGGCTGAATCGAAGATGACGTGCTCTTCGATCGCCATGCCCTCAGCCAGGCGGAAGCGGTCTACGCCGACGAAAGTGCGCTGCGTGCCGTTGATGACGCTGGTCGTCTCCCAGAAGATGTACAGCCGCTCGCCGTCGCCCGCACAATCGACGGCTTTGACCGTCATCCCGGGATAGGCGGCGAGCATGCCGTCCATGTAGCCGACGTAGTCAGCGCCCGAGATGGTCCCAGCACCGGTGAAGTGAATCCTCGCGTCGGGGCGGATGATTTCCAGAACCCGCTGACCGCTGGGGTCGGCCCAGAACGACTTAAAGCGTTCATAGAAATCCCTGTGTTCGGGCGTGAGAGCCGTAGCTTCAGAGGTGGTCATGACCGCTCCTTCGAATGAGTGACCTCGGACTGCTGAGTCAATTATGTGCGCCGCGCACATATCGTCAAGTTGGAATTGGTGCGTTGCGCACCTATCCTCGCAAAGATGACGGATCGTGTGGCCAACTTGCTCGGCGTCGTGGGTCTCGCCGTGGCGGATCGCATCGAAGAAGCGGCGCGCGAGATTCTCGACCGCGCGGGAGAGACGCCGGCGGCGCTCGTCGTCATCGGATACGGCCAAGGGCCCTCGAATGACCAGCTTCGTCGCATTCTCGGGCTGTCCCACCCAGGGGCGGTGCGGCTTGTCGATCGTCTGGTCGGCGATGGTCTTGTCGAGCGACGGCAGGGTCGCGACAGACGGGCGATCGCGCTTCATCTCACCGATCAAGGTCGGGCTCTCAGAGAAACGCTGCTCATCGGACGTCTCGCCGCCATCAAGCCGCTGGTGACGGTTCTGAGCGAGGCCGACCAGACAGGATTGGCAATCCTGCTCCATAGGATGCTCGCGTCGATGGAGACGACCGATCTAGATCGCTGCACGCTTTGCCGCCTGTGCGACGATCGGGTCTGCACAGACTGTCCGATCCCCGTCGACAAGCCTGAGATCGTGTGACGGCGCGCTCTCGCGCCTTGCTCCTCCCGCCAGGCCGCGCCTATTTACCTGCCATGAAGGACCTCACCGATCTGATGAAACAGGCCCAGGCCATGCAGCAGAAGCTGCAGGAGGCCCAGGCGCGCATGGCCGAATCCACCGCCGAGGGCACGTCGGGCGGGGGGCTGGTGACCATTGCGCTGAAGGGACCCGGGGAGATCACCCGCGTCGCCATCGACGACAGCCTGATGCAGCCCGGCGAGGGCGAGATCCTGGCCGATCTGATCGTCGCCGCCCACGCCGACGCCAAGCGCAAGCTGGACGAGGTCAACGGCGAGCTGATGCGTCAGGCCGCCGGGCCGATGGCCGGGATGAACATCCCCGGCATGCCGAAATTGTTCTAGGAGCCTCGCTCCCACAGTTTCCGCTCATCCCCGCGAAAGCGGGGACCCAGTTCTTGAAAGAGGCACGATGCGAGGGATCAGGGTCAGCGATGAGAGTTCGGCCAGCCGTCGCCCAAAGCACTGGGTCCCCGCTTTCGCGGGGATGAGCGGAATGGAAAGGCGGGGCTAGGATGGCCGCCTCCGCCGGACCCGAGATCGAGCGGCTGATCGGCCTGCTGGCCAAGCTGCCGGGCATGGGGCCGCGCTCGGCGCGGCGGGCGACGCTGGCGCTGCTGAAGCGGCGCGACCAGCTGTTGCTGCCGCTGGGCGAGGCGCTGGCTGACGTGGGGGCCAAGATCAAGTCGTGCTCGGTCTGCGGCACGCCCGACACCCGCGATCCCTGCGCCATCTGTTCCGATCCCGCGCGCGACGGCCGCCTGATCTGCGTGGTCGAGGAGGCCGGCGCCCTGTGGGCCATGGAGCGGTCGGGCGCCTTTCGCGGCCGGTATCACGTGCTGGGCGGCCTGCTGTCGGCGCTGGACGGCGTCGGTCCCGACGCCCTGCGGGTCGCCGAACTGGTCGGGCGGGTGAAGGGGGGCGAGGCGACCGAGGTCGTGCTGGCCCTGCCCGCCACCGTCGACGGCCAGACCACCGCCCACTACCTGGTCGAACGCCTGGCCGGCGCGGGGGCCGAGGTCACCACCCTGGCGCGCGGCGTGCCGGTCGGCGGCGAGCTGGACTGGCTGGACGACGGCACCATCGTGCAGGCCTTGAGGGCCCGCCGGCCAGCTTGAGCAGGGGCGTGGGCGACAGGGACATCGGCCGACACAAAAGCAGGACGGCGGCGAGGACATCGACGGGGACACCCGCGACAAGCGAGTCTTGCTCCATGACCGACTCTGACGTGGGCGGCGACGATGGTCCGAAGCCGCGACTCCCGCTAAGGAACGGACCATGAACGCTGAATTCGCCCTCGCCCTGGCCGCCGGAGTGGTCGCCGTCGTCGCCCTGATCTGGGCCCTGATGGAGCGCCGCCGCGCCGCCGCGGCCGAGACGCGGGCGTGGGAGCTGCGCGAGCGGTTCGCCGACACCGAGGCCCGCCTGCGCCTGGCCGAGGATCAGGCCGCGGCGCAGGCTGAGTTCCTGCGGGCCCAGGCGGGGGAGCAGGCCCAGGCGGCAGCCGAGGCCCTGCTGAAGCGCACCGACGAGACCTTCCGCAATCGCGAGCTGATGGCCCAGCAGCGGCTGGAGGCCCAGCTGAAGCCCGTGGCCGAGACCCTGGCCCAGTTCCAGCAGCACGTCGCCGCCCTGGAGAAGACCCGCGCCGACGAGACGGGCGGCCTGAAGGAACAGCTGGCCCATCTGATGTCCGCCTCGGCCGCCACCCGCGACGAGGCGCGCAAGCTGACCGAGGCGCTGCGCGGCAACACCGGCCGGCGCGGCCGCTGGGGCGAGCAGACCTGCCGCAACGTGCTGGAGGCCGCCGGGATGGCCGGGCGCTTCGACTTCGTGGAGCAGACCTCGGCCGCAGACGACGAAGGGCGCCAGAAGCGGCCGGACTTCCTGGTGCGCATGGCCGGGGGCGGCCAGTTCGTCATCGACGCCAAGGTGCCGCTGGCCTTCGCCGACGAGGGGGAGGGCGACGACGAGGCCCGCGCGCGCGCCGCCGCGATCCGCACCGCCGCCAGCCTGAAGACCCATATGCGCCAGCTGGCGTCCAAGGCCTATCAGGACCAGTTCAAGCCCAGCCCGGACTTCGTCGCCCTGTTCGTGCCGTCCGACGCCTTCCTGTCGGCGGCGCTGGATCACGAGCCCGACCTGCTGTCGGACGCCATGGCCAACCGCGTGGTCATCGTCACCCCCTCGACGCTGTTCGCCCTGTGCAAGGCCGTCGCCTACGGCTGGCGCGCCGAGGAGCAGGCGAAGAACGCCGAGGAGGTCGCGAAACTGGGACGCGAGCTCTACAAGCGCCTGTCGGTCATGGGTGGCCACGCCGCCGCCGTCGGCCGCGCGCTGGACACCGCGGTCGGCAAGTACAACGCCTTCGTCGGCTCGCTCGAAAGTCAGGTGATGGTCTCCGCCCGGCGCTTCGAGGACCTCCACGTCGATCACGAGGGCAAGGACCTGCCGGAACTGGCCCCGGTCGAGCCGACCCCGCGCGCCTTGTCGCGGCCCGAGCTCCTCGCCCCGCCGTCCGACGCGGCGAACGGCTAGAGCGCGTTCACGACACAGGACAAGGCTTGCGGACTTTTTGACAAGGCTGCTTGACATCACCGGCGTATGATGTAAAACACCCTTGTCACAACGACGAGGAAGCCCGCCATGTCCGACCTGCCGCCCAAACGGCGACGCCCGCTGAGCTACATGAGCCTTCTGGGCCTCAGCGTCCTGGTCGGGCTGGGTCTCGGCGGTTCGGTGGCGCTCATCGAGGCCGTCGGCGGGGAAGCGTCCCGCCCGCTGCAGGCGATCGCGCTCGGTGTGGGCGTCTCCCTCGGCATGGCCATCTGCCTGATCTGGTGGCGCAACGCCGACGAGGCGGTGCGCGAGGCGCACAAATGGGCCTGGTACTGGGGCGGCTCGGCCGGGATCGGTCTGGTCATGATCCTGTTCGCCTTGTCCAGCTGGAACCTGATCGAGGTGAACGTCCCGCCCTATGGCGACGGGCCGAACGGCCTGCTGCTGTCGGGCATCGCCGTCACCCTGGGCGCCCAGCTGGTCGGCTATCTGATCGCCTGGGCGGCCTGGTGGCTGCGGCATCGGTGAGGGCGCGATGAACAACCGCCTCAAGATCCTGCGCGCCGAGCGCGACTGGTCGCAGGCCGATCTGGCCGACCGGCTGGGCGTGTCGCGCCAGACCGTCAACGCGCTGGAGACCGGCCGCTACGACCCGTCCCTGCCGCTCGCCTTCAAGATCGCGCGCGTCTTCGGACAGCCGATCGAAGCCATCTTCCTGGAGGACTGATCATGACCGCTGAGGAGACCCGTCTTCCTCTGCCTCTCCGCATCGGCGGCGGCGTTCTGCTGGCTTTGGCCGGCGCCGCGATCGGCGCGCTGATCGGCCGGGCGACCGAGGCCCAGAACCTGCCGTGGGACGACGCGCTGAACCTGCTGATCGCCGCCATGCTGCTGGGCATGTCGGGAGCCATGGTCTTCGTCATGGCCAGCCGCCCCGCAAGCGTGCCCAAGGGCTGCGGCGTGCTGCAGATCGCCGTCACGGCCCTGGCCGGGGTCATGCTGCTGATCCCGCTGTACGCCACGCGTTGGGTGTCGGCCGACGTGGCCTTCCTGGCCCTGGTGGTCGTGCTGGCGATCCAGACCGTCGCCAACGTGATGCTGTGGCGCCGCGCCGACGAGATGCTGCGCAACATCATGGTCGAGACCGGCTCGCTGGCCTTCTGGAGCCTGCAGCTGGCGCTGTTCCTGTATGCCACAGCCGAGCGCCTCGGCCTGATCTCGGGCGTCACCGCCTGGGGCATGATCGGGGTGATGATGGGGGTCTACCTCCTGGCCTCGATCGTCATCTCCGCCCGCCGGGGGATCAAGTGACCGCCCCCGCCCTCCCCTCCGCCTTCGCCTCCCTCATCCCCTCCCCGAAAGGAAACCCTGCCATGACCTTCGTTTCCCGCCTCAAGACCTCCGTCGCCGCCGCCGGCCGCACCGTCGCCGGGACCGCGCTGGGCCTCGGCCTGGCCGCCGCCCTGGTCGGCGCGCCCGCCGCCTGGGCCCAGGAAGCCCCCGCCGCCCGCGCCGTGCCCCAGGCCGCCGCCGGAACCGGGCCCGCCCTGTGGGTGATCAAGGACGCCGATTCGACCATCTATCTGTTCGGCACCGTCCACGTCCTGCGCCCGACCACCGCCTGGGGCAGCCCCGCCGTGGACGCCGCCTTCGACAGCGCCGACGTGATCTATTTCGAGATCACCAATCCCGACGACGTGGCCGCGGCGCAGCCGCTGATGCTGCAGTACGGCATGTCGCCCCAGCGACCGCTGAACACGCTGTTGACCGAAGCCGAATACGCCAAACTGGGCGAGGCCGCCGGAGTGGTCGGCGTCCCCGTGGAATTGCTCAACCAGATGCGGCCATGGCTGGTCGCGCTGACGCTGTCCATCAGCCCGGTGGTCAAGGCCGGCTATGACCCCATGTCGGGCGTCGAGCTGGTGCTGCGCGCCCGCGCCCAGGCGGCCGGCAAGCCGCTGAAGGGGCTGGAGACGCTGGAGGAGCAGATCCGGATCCTGGCCGGCTTCCCGGAAGAGGCCCAGCTCGCCTTCCTGCGCCAGACTCTGGAAAGCTATGAAGAGGCCACCACCCAGCTGGACGGTCTGGTCGCCGCCTGGGCCGCCGGCGACGTCGAGGGCATCGAGCGCCTGGGCGTGGCCGAGATGGCGTCAGAGCCCGTCATCTACGACGCCATGCTGACCAAGCGGAACACCAACTGGGCCAACCAGATCGAAACCATGCTGGAAGGCGAAGGGACCGTCTTCATCGCCGTGGGCGCCGCCCATCTGGCCGGCGACGACTCCGTCCAGGCCATCCTGGCCCGGCGCGGCGTGACCAGCGAACGGGTGCAGTGATGCCGCGCGAGCCCAAACCCGCCCCGAAGAAGGGCATGGACCCTGGCGTCCGCGGCGCCGTCGTGGTGATGGGCCTGATCTGGACGGGCATCGTCCTGGTCAACTTCGCGCTGGGCGACTTTCCCTCAGCCGTCATGTGGGCCGGGGTGGGGATCGCCACCACGATCCCCGTCGTCACGACGGCGACGGCTTCGACGACGGATCGCGGCCGCCGGGCCACCGTGTGCCGCGATGCGAAGACGGGAGAGTCGCTGTGACCTCCCCCGCCCCGGCGCCCGCGTCTCCGGACTGGCTTCGTCCCGTGGTGATCGGCATCGCCCTGTTCACCTGGCTGGCCGTCGCCTTCCTGGCCTGGCGCGGCGACGCGTGGAAGGAGGCGGCCTTCTTCGCCGCCTTCGCCACGATCTGTCTCGGCGGCGTGGACTTCGCGGTCCGCCCGAAGCGGGCAGGGACGGGCGTGGACTGACCCCCGCACTCTTCTCTCCCCCGCGCCGCCCAAGGGGCCCGGCCACCCTCGCCGGGCCCCTTTACTTTTGGCTGGACCACGGGTGTTGCAATTGACAATGCCTCTCAATAGAGGTGCGCACCCGAACGCCAGTCACGCCGAGTCCCATGCGCCTTCTCCTCTCCGCCACCGTCTCCTTCCTCGCCGTCGCCGGCGCCGCCAAGGCCCAGCAGGGCCCCTCGGATCCCGTCTCCACGGAGGTGGAGCCCATCGTCGTCACGGGTCGCGCGAACGGCTATCTGGCGTTGGACACGGTGACGGCGACCAAGACCGACACGCCGCTGATCGACGTGCCGCAGAGCGTGTCCGTCGTCACGGCCCAGCAGATCGAGGATCAGGGCCTGCGCGCCGTCGGCGACGTCCTGCGCTACGTGCCCGGCGTCACCGTGGGACAGGGCGAGGGCAACCGCGACCAGATCACCCTGCGCGGCCAGAACACCACGGCCGACTTCTTCGTCGACGGCGTGCGCGACGACGTCCAGTACTACCGCCCCCTCTACAACCTCGAGCGCATCGAGGTGCTGCGCGGTCCCTACGCCCTGATCTTCGGGCGCGGCGGCGGCGGCGGCATCGTCAACCGCGTGCAGAAGGCGCCCAGCGCGGACGCGGCCTTCGGCGAGGGGCGGGTCTTCGCCGACAGCTTCGGCGGCCACGGCGCCTGGATCGACGTCAACCGCCCGCTGGGCGACCGCGTGGCCTTCCGCCTCAACGCCATGATCGAGGAAAGCGAGAGCTTCCGCGACTTCGTCGACGGGTCACGCTGGGCGATCAACCCCTACCTCGCCGCCGAGGTCGCGCCGGGCTGGAACCTGGGTCTGTCGTACGAGCACGTCGACGACGACCGCGTGCCGGACCGCGGCGTGCCGTCGTATCAGGGCCGCCCGCTGGAGGGGTACGACGAGCTGTTCTTCGGCGTGCCGGGCGTGAACCGCACCACGCTGGACGCCGACGTCGCCAAGCTGCGCCTCGACGGCCGGATCGCGCCGGGGCTCAGCCTGAACACCACCGTCGTCTTCGCCGACTACGACAAGCTGTACGCCAACGTCTATCCGAACGGCCCGGCCAGCTCGCCGACCGGGACCGTGCCGCTGGCCGCCTACGTCGACACGACGGACCGGACCAATGCCCTGTTCCAGTCGAACCTGATCTGGGAGGTTCTGGGCGGCCCGATCGAGCATCGCGTCATGGTCGGCGTGGAATACGGCGATCAGGAAACGGACAACGCCCGCCTGAACGGAACCCTGTCCAACCCCAGCTTCAGCCTTACCGCGCCCACCTATCCGACGGTGACGTTCGGCACGCCCGCGCGCGACACCTTCAGCCGGGTGACCACCACCTCGGTCTACGCCCAGGACCAGATCGGTCTGGGGCGGTTCTTCGACGTCATCCTGGGCCTGCGCTGGGACCGGTTCGAGATCGAGGGGACCGACTTCCTGCCGACGCCCGACCGCGCCTTCGGCCGCACCGACGAGATGGTGTCGCCGCGTCTGGGGCTGGTGTGGAAGCCCGCTGAGAACGCCTCGGTCTACGCCAGCTACAGCCGGTCCTTCCTGCCGCGCTCGGGCGAGCAGTTCGCCTCGCTGACGCCCACGACCCAGAACCTTGAGCCGGAGGAGTTCGAGAACCTGGAGGTCGGGGCCAAGTGGGACGCGCGGCCGGGCCTTTCGCTGACCGCCGCCCTGTTCGAGCTGCGCCGCACCAACGCCACCACGCCCGACCCCGCCAACCCCGCGACCACCATCAACGTGGGCGAGACCCGCACGCGCGGGCTGGAACTCGGCGTCGCCGGCCGCGTCACCGACCGCTGGACCGTGGCCGGGGGCTACACCTGGCAGGACGCCGTTCTGCAGGGCAACGACGCGGTCGAGCTTGCCCAGGTTCCGGAGCACAGCCTGTCGCTGTGGAACCGGTATGAGGCGACCGACCGACTGGGTCTGGGCCTGGGCGTCGTCCACCAGTCCGATCAGTGGGCGGCGATCCGCACCGCGCCGACCACCACCCGCCTGCCCGGCTTCACTCGCGTGGACGCGGCGGTGTTCTGGGCGCTGACGCCGACGGTGGACGTGCAGCTGAACGTCGAGAACCTGCTGGACGAGGGGTACTGGGCCGACGCCCACAACAACAACAACCTGACCCCGGGCGCGCCCCGCAACGCGCGACTGACCCTGTCCGCCCGGTTCTGAGCCGGCGCTCACCGGGCATGAAAAAGGCCCCCTCCGGCGACGGAGGGGGCCTTCGTCATTCAGGCCGGCGAAGCGTCAGCCGCGCACGCCCAGTTCGCGCAGCAGCCGCGGTTGGGGATAGACGACCCGCAGCGATTCCGTGATCGCCGCCGTCGACACCGACACCGTCCGGTTCAGGGCGGCGTCGTAGCCGAAGTTTCCGCCCAGCGAGTGGATGTTGCCGTCGAAGGCCGCGCCGATCACCTCACCGCGCGCGTTGATCACGGGCGAGCCGGAGTTGCCGCCGATGATGTCGTTGGTGGACGAGAAGTCGAACACCAGGTTCTTGTCGATCCGCCCCTCGGCCGCCAGGAAGCCGGCGGCGGCGTTGAACGGCTCGGCCCCGGTGTGGCGCTCGTACAGGCCGCCGATACGGGTGAAGGCCGGCACCTCGACCCCGCGATGGGTCCAGCCCTTCACCTCGCCGTAGCTGATGCGCAGGGTGAAGGTCGCGTCGGGATAGATGTTGGAGCCATAGACGGCGAAGCGGGCCTGGGCCACGCGCTCGGCGGCCTGGGCGGTGGGGATGACGACCTTCTGGTTCCACTCGCCGGCCACGGCCTGGGCGGCGGCGTCATTGGCCATGACCCAGGCGACCAGGGGGTCGGCGGCGGCCAGCTCTTCCGGCGTCATCGACAGGGCGGCGACGCGGAAGGCCGGATCGGCCAGCTTGGTCCCCGCGACCAGGCGGTCGGCCAGCCCCTCCGGGCTCTCCTTGCCCAGCAGCGCCTTCACCTGCGGATGGTCGACCGTCAGGTATTCGCGCGTCTTGGACAGCCAGTATCCCAGCCGGATCTCCTCCATCTCCAGATAAATCGGCGTCTCGGCGCCCAAGGCGCCTTCCAGCTGCGCCTTGCGCTCGGCGGTCAGCGTGCCGGCGGCGTTCTGGGCCGCCGCGCGGCCGATCGCGCGGGCATAGCCGAACAGCTGCGATCCGCCGCCGGCGGAAGCCGACAGTTGGCGCCACGGCAGATACAGGTCGCGCGCGACGCCCTGGATGGCCTCAAGCTCCGTCCACGGATCGCCGATGCGCTGCTTCAGGGCCGGATCGGCCTCGACGGCGGCGCGCAGCTCGGCCTCTTCGCGGCGCTTCACCGCCATGAACGCCGGGTCCATCAGCGCCTGATGCTGGCCGTACTGGGCCTTGAAGCTGTTCTCGATGCCGAAGATGGGATCGACCGACACCCGCTTGGCCTCCTCGCCCGTCGCGGCATAGGCCAGCATCCGACCGCGCAGCTCGGACGCCTGGATCAGGGTCACCGGCAGCTGCTGGTCGCGCACCCGTTCCAGCTGGCTGATCGTCATCAGCCGCGAAGTCGATCCCGGATTGCCCACCACGAAGGTCGGATCGCCCTCGGCCGGGGCGTTCGCGTTCCACTTCAAGTGATTGGGCGTCGCGACCGGCCGGCCGTCCTCGTAGGCGCGCAGGAACGACGCGTCGAGCGCGTAGCGGGGAAAGTTGAAGTTGTCCGGGTCGCCGCCGAAGAAGGCCGCCTGGAACTCCGGCGCGAAGGCGATGCGCACGTCCTCATAGCGGCGGTACTTGTACAGGGCGAACCGGCCGCCGCGGTAGAAGTCCACGACCTGGCAGTTGAACTTGGGGTCGCCGGCGCAGTTTTCCTGGGCGATGCGGGCGACCTCGGCCTGGCGCGCCTGGGCGAAGGCCTGGCCTTCCATGCCCATGCCGGCCGTCAGCATGCGGTCGGTGACGTCGACGATGTCGGTCAGCACCTCGGCCGTCTGGCCCGGGCACTTCTTCTCTTCCTCACGCGAGCCGACGACGAAGCCGTTCTTGACGTAGTCGGTCTCGGGCGACGACAGTTCCTGCAGGCAGCCGACGACGCAGTGGTGGTTCGTCAGGATCAGCCCCTCAGGCGAAACGAAGCTGGCCGAGCAGCCCTGGATCCGCACCGCGGCCAGCCGCACGCGGTCCAGCCACGCCTGGTCCAGGTTCAGGTCGTACTTCTCGTTCACCGTCCGAAGCGGGAAGTTGTCGAAGGTCCACATGCCCTCGTCGCGCGCGATCGAGACGCTGGGCACGGCGACCATGGGGGAGGCGGCGATCACCGCCGACAGCGCCATCGACAGGCGCAGGGATCGGAATTTCATGCTCGAAGGCTCCGAAGGCCGCGGGGCATCCGCGGCGATGTCCGCATCATCCACCGACCCGCCCGCGTCGCAAGCGTGGCCGTATGTGCCTGGACCCTTGCACGCCGATCCCTTACCCCGATTTAACTTGGCCCCCCCGACCCTGACCGGCGTATACCGGAGCTCTGTCAGGGGAACTCGCGTCGTATGTCGCTCGCGCTCGCAACGCTGCTCTATGAGTGGCGCCGTTACATGGCCGCCGTGATGGCGCTGGCGCTGTCGGGCCTGCTGGTGCTGGCCATGACCGGCGTCTTCATCGGCATCGGCAAGGGCTTCACCGCCACGATCGAGCGCTCCGGCGCCGACATCATGATCATGCAGCCGGGCGCCAAGAGCCTGATGGGCGGGCCGTCGGGCGTGCCGCGCCGGTTCATCCCCCTGGCCTACGCCCACCCCGAGGTGGTCGAGGTCAAGCCGCTGGACGGCGCGGGCGGCACCTTCCAGAGCGTCAAGAACTACGATCCGACCTTGTCCCAGGCCGAGCGCGCCAAGCGCGGAGCCCCACGGCAGGAGTTCGTGCAGACCTCCATCATCGACACCACGCCCGGCTCGGTCACCATCCCGCAGGACTATTCCCAGGAACTGGTCGACGCCCTGCGCCAGCCCTACACCGTCGCCATCGACGAGACGGCCCAGACCAAGCTGGGCGTCAAACTGGGGGACAAGGCGCTCTACAACGGTCAGACAGTGACGGTGGTGGGCGTGACCCGCGGCTATCCCAACATGATGCAGGCCAACATCGTCATGTCGCGCGACACCCTGCGCATGGTGGGCCAGGCCGACACCGGCCCCCGCGTCGGCCCCCTGATGATCAAGATCCGCGATCCGGCCCGCGCCGAGATCGTCGCGACCCAGCTGAACGCCAGCGGCAACGGGCAATGGAAGGCCTGGACCCGTCAGGATCTGGCCGACGCCAACGCCGGCGCCATGTTCGAAGAAGGCATCCTGGTGATCATCATCGGCGGCTGCGTGGTGCTGGGCACCATCATCGGCGTCGCCATCACCTGGCAGACCCTGCGCGGCGCCATCATGGCCAACATCAAGGAGTTCGCGTCCCTGCGCGCGCTGGGCGTCGGCATGGGATCGCTGCGCCGCATCGTCATGGAGCTGAGCTTCTGGGTCGGCCTGGTCGGCGTGGCGGCGGCGATCTTCCTGACCTGGCTGGTGCAGATGCTGGCCATGTCCAACGCCGTGATCATCGCCCTGCCGCCGGTCCTGCTGATCGTCGTCGGCGGCGGCCTGATCGCCATCGCCATGCTGTCGGGCATGCTGTCGATGGGCGTCCTCAAGAACAGCCAGCCGGCGGACCTGCTGCGATGATGACGACCAAGGTCCACGGAAAGCACGGCGACTTCGCCATCGAGGCCAAGGGACTGCGCAAGCGGTTCAAGACCGGCCGCACCTTCATCGAGGTGCTGAAGGGCGTGGACTTCGACGCCCGCCACGGCGACCTGACCATGGTCATGGGCCCGTCCGGGTCGGGAAAATCGACCCTGATCGCCGCCCTGTCGGGCCTGCTGAAGCCCGAGGAAGGCCGGGTCGACGCCCTGGACGTCGACGACCTGTGGAAGCTGTCCGGCGGCCGCATCGACAAGTTCCGCCTGGATCACTGCGGCTTCATCTTTCAGGGCTTCAACCTGTTTCCGGCGCTGACCGCGCTGCAGCAGGTCGAGACGGTGCTGAAGTTCCAGGGCCTGTCCGACGGCGACGCGAAGAAGCGCGCCACGGCCGCGTTGGAGGAGGTGGGCCTGGGCCCGCGCCTGCACCAGCGGCCCTCGTCCCTGTCCGGCGGCGAGAAGCAGCGCGTGGCCATCGCGCGGGCTCTGGCGAAAGACCCCAAGATCCTGTTCGCCGACGAACCGACTTCGGCCCTGGACGGCGAGAACGGCCAGATCGTCATCCGACTGCTGCGCCGCGCGGCCAGCGAGCACGGCGCGGCCGTCATCTGCGTGACCCACGACCCGCGCCTGGAGGCCTGGGCCGACCGCATCATCAAGATCGAGGACGGCGTCATCATCGACGACCGTCGTCACGTCCCCGACCCGAACGCCGTCCTGGCGTCGCACCACTGACCTGAAAGACCACGCCCATGCCCGGTTTCCTGAAAAAGAAGCGAGTCTGGATCGGCATCCCCCTGATCCTGATCCTGATCGCCGGCTTCTTCTTCATGCAGTCGCAGGGGGCCGCCAAGAAGGCCGCCGACGAGAAGGCCGCGGCCAATGCGCCGGCCAGCCCCTATGCCGCCGTGGCCAACGGCAAGGCCGACGTCGAGGGCGGCATCATCCAGGTGGCGGCGCGCCGCGGCGGCATCGTGCGCGAAGTCCTGGTCCAGGAGGGCGACCGCGTCGTCGCCGGCCAGATCCTGGCCCGGCAGGAGGACGACGAGGCCCGCCTTGCCTACCAGCGCGCCCAGGCCGAGGTGGCCCAGGCCGAGGCCCAGCTGGCCCAGATCCGCGTCGACATCTCGTCCTCGCGCCGCGAGCTGGAGCGGCTGTCGGCCCTGGTGGATTCCAACTTCGTCGCCGCCCAGCGCATCGACCAGGCCCGCGACGCCGTCGCCGCCGCCGAGGCCCGCCTGCAAAGCCAGCAGGCCGTGGTCCAGACCGCCCGCGCCCGCCTGGCCGAGGCCGCCTACAATCTGGAACTGACGGTCATCCGCGCGCCCATGAGCGGCCGCATCGTGCGCCGCTACGCCAACCCTGGCGCCGGCGCCTCGACCCTGAACGTCTCGACCATGTTCGACCTGGAGCCCGACGCTCCGCGCATCGTCCGTGCCGAGATCGTCGAGAGCGACATCCCCAACATCACCATCGGCCAGCAGGTCGAGATCAGCCCCGAAGGCGATCCGTCCAAGGTCTACGTCGGCACCGTCCTGCGCCGCGCGGCGGTGTTCGGCGCCCGCAAGCTGGCCTCCGACGACCCGTCGCAACGCTCGGACGAACGCGTCGTGGAAGTCGTCGTCGCCTACGACGAGGCGCCGCTGCTGATCGGCCAGCGCGTGCTGGTCAAGTTCATGAAGCCGGGCCAAACCGCCGGCGCCGCGCGAGCGACCGTCACGGGCGTTGGGCCGGATCGGGCGATGAAGGCGGCGGGATAGGGGCTCACCGCCCCTCGAACCGCGCCTCCCGCTTCTCCAGCGCCGCGCTCACCCCCTCGGCGTGGTCGTCGGTCAGGTGGGCCAGCGCCTGCATGGCGGCGGTCATTTCCAGCATCTGGTCGAAGGTGACGTCGCGGCCCTGACGCAGCAGGGCCTTGGCCATGCGGAGCGCGTGCGGCGGCTGGGCGGCGATCTGGCCCGCGGTCTCCATTGCCTCGTCCATCAGGAGGTCGTGCGGCACGACGCGGTTGACCAGACCCCAGCGCTCGGCCGTCTCCGCGTCGATGGAGCGGCCGGTGAACAGCATCTCGGCGGCGCGGGCGTAGCCGACATGCCGGGGCATCAGCCAAGCCCCGCCGTCGCCCGGCACGATGCCCAGCTTCAGGAAGGGGATGCCGAACACCGCGCGGTCGCTGGCGATCTTCACGTCGCCCAGCCCGGCCACGTCGCAGCCCAGCCCCATGGCCGGGCCGTTGACGGCGGTGACCAGCGGAACCTCCAGCCCGTACAGCGACCGCACGATCCGGTGCACCACGCGGCGATAGCGCTCGCGGATCTCGGCGCCCGAGCCGGCGAACAGGTCTCGCCGGTCCTTCATGGCCTTGAGGTCGCCCCCGGCCGAGAAGGCGCGGCCTTCCCCCGTCAGCACGACGCAGCGCACGGACAGGTCGGCGTTCACGGCCTCGCACGCGGCGGCGAAGGCCTCGCCGTCCTCCAGATCCGGCATGGCGTTCAACCGGTCGGGCCGGGCCAAGGTCCAGACCTCGATCGCGCCCTCGCGCCGCCGCTCGATCAACCCGCCCATCGATGCCCCCAAAAGAAACGCCCCGGCCTTTTCAGGGCCGGGGCGCGGTCACGCAAGCGTGGATTGGGCGTCAGCGTCGCCGGGAACCGAACAGGCCCTTCAGCGAGATCAGCGGCGCGCGCCGCGGCTGGGGGTTGGGATCGACCAGCAGTCCGCCCCAATAGGCGAACGAGGTCATGGCGTGTTGCAGGTTTTTGCGTTCTTCGTTCATTCTTGGCGTCTCCTTTCGCGCAAACGAGGAAAAGAGACGCGGCGTGCTCTCAGGGTTTCTCACCCTCTCAGTCGTTTCGCGTCACGATCCCATATGGGGTCGCAGCCCCTCGCTTGTCCAGTTTTTTAATCCGGTTTCGGAGTAATTTTCGTGAAACCGTATCTGAAAGGCGACATGCCGAACGCACCGCCGCCCAAGGCCGTGGCCACTCCGTGCGTGCAGGTTTGCGTGGTCGACGGGGCGTCGGGACTGTGTTTCGGCTGCAAGCGCACCCTGCCCGAAATCGCCCAGTGGTCACGGTTCAGCGACGACGAACGGGCCCGGATCATGGGCGAACTGGCCGGGCGCGCCACGCCGTTCTGAGCGTCAACCTTTCGTCAGCCCTGTCTCTTCACCGCGTTCTCACGCGTGCCCGATAGAACGGGGTCGTCCGCAGAAGCGGGCGCGGTGAACGAGGGCGTGGATGCGACTGGGCCTGTCCAATCTGGCGGCGGCGGCGATGGCCGTGGGGTCGGCCTTCACGGCGGCCTGGTGGCTGAACCAGCTGGACGGCCCCGCGCCGGCCCACGCCGCCGTGCCGGTGGTGGTGCAGCAGGAGTGGCCCGAACGGTCGCAGGCCTCGGCCGCCCAGGTGCTGCGCGCGCCCGACGGGCACTGGTGGGCCGACGCCGTGGTGGACGGCCGCGCCGTGCGCCTGATGGTCGACACAGGCGCCACCGTGGTGGCCCTGACGCCGCAGGACGCCCGCCGGCTGGGGCTGGAGCTGGCGCCCGGCGACTTCTCCGATCAGATCACGACCGCCGCTGGGCCCGCCCGCGCCGCGCGCGTGCGTCTGGCCTCCCTGTCCGTCGGCGCCGTGCGCGTGTCCGACGTGGACGCCGTGGTCGTCGAACGCGGCCTGCCGCACTCCTTGCTGGGCATGAGCTGGCTGGGCCGCCTGTCCGGCTTCGAAGCCTCCGCCGACGCCCTGACGCTGAGGCCCTAAAGCGCCTTCACGACCACCGCTCCGGCGGCGATCAGCAAATAGATCGCGAACGACAGTCGCAGGGTCCGCTTCGGCAGGCGGTGCGCCAGCTTCGCTCCCCAGGGCGCGACCAGTCCCGTGACCGTGCCCATGATCAGGGCGGCGGGCAGATTGACCCAACCCAGCGACAGCGGCGGCCGCCCTTCCGCGCACCAGCCGAACACGACGAACCCCAGCGTCGCCGCCGCGCCGATGGCCATGCCGAAGCCCGATGCCGTGGCCACGGCCTGATGGATCGGGCGCCCGCACAGCGTCATCATCAGCCCGCCGAAACTGCCGCCGCCGATCCCCATCAAAGCCGACAGGCCGCCGATCCCGGCCCCCACGCCGCGCCGGCCCCACCCCGTCGGCAGGTCGGGCGCCAGCCGGAACCCCTCGGGCGTCAGGGCCATCTGCACCGCCACGGCGCCCAGCCCCAGGCCATAGACGATCGCCAGCCCTTGCATCGACGCCAACCCGGCCACGCCAGCGCCGATCAGGGCCCCGATCCCGACCCAGGGCGTCCACGCCTTCAGCACCGCCTCGTCCACCGCCCCGTGTCGCCGGTGCGCCGCCAGCGAGCGCCAGCTGGTGATGACGATGCTCAGCAGGCTGGATCCCACCGCGACGTGCAGATTGCTCTCACCGCCCACCCCCAGGATTTCGAAGGCCCAGAACAGCACCGGCACGATCACCGTGCCCCCGCCGACGCCGAACAGGCCGGCGATCATCCCGGCGAAGACGCCGGCCGCGAGCAGGGCCACGATCAGGGTCGCCAGATCGGTCGCCGAAAGGGGGAGCATGCGTCCCGGTTAGCGCCGCGTCCTCAGAAACGATAGGTCAGGCCCAACTGGGCGACGGGAAACAGGCCGTAGTCGGCCTCTTCTCCTATTTCGCGGGCTTCCGCCTCGAGACGCGCGCGGAAGGCGGGATCGTCCGACAGCGTCCCGCCGCTCGAGCTCAACCCGACCTCAGGATCCTCGCTGAACGCCACGCCGAACAGGGCGCGCACACCCAACGGACCGCTTCGCGTCATGGCGTCGTCGAAGCCGATGCCGACGAACGGCGACAGGTCCGACAGCTTGATCGTTCCTTCCAGCCGCCCGACCTGAGCCGGTGTGAACGTCGCGCCGCCGATCTCCACCGGGACGGTCGGACGCGCGTCGAGCCGGACGTCCCGCGTGCCCAGATAGGCGCCGCCCGAGATGAGGAAGGCATTGGCGAAGGGGTGCAGGTCGACGAAGCCGCCCACGGTGTCGAAGGCGAAGTCGCCGGACCAGTCGACGTCGCTGAAGGTCTCGTCGAAGTCGTGATCCAGTCGGTCGATCGTCGCGCGCACCGTGAAGACCGGACCCAGCCCGACCTGGACCTCGGCGCCCAGACCCGGCGTGCCGACGTTGCCGGCCACCGCGATCTGCGCCGCGGCGGGGGTGGCCAGCACGCATGTCGCAAGGGCGACAAGGCAGGATCGGATCATCTGGGCGCCCCTCGTTTCGGACGCAGGGGACGCGGTCGTGCTTAAGGAAGCGTTGCCGTCATGCGGCCCGACGCGCCTCCGCCTCGCGCACCGCGTCCAGCGCCCGGTCAACGACCTCCAGCCCCGCGCCGGACCTGATCGCCTCGACCGTCAGGATGCGGCGGAAGGCGCGTGCGCCAGGCCGGCCGTGCATCACGCCCAACATGTGCCGGGTCATCGCCGCCAGCGGCACGCCCTCGGCCAGCCGCGCGGCCAGATAGGACTTGTGCGCCTCCACCGCCTCGAAGGCGTCGACGTCCGCCACATCCTGACCGAACACCTCGCGGTCCGCCGATCCCAGCAAGGCCGGCTCATGATAGGCGGCGCGGCCCAGCATGACGCCGTCCAGCGGCACTCCGTCGGCGCCGGGGGCCAGGTGGTCCAGTGCGGCCTCCAGCGACGGCACCCCGCCGTTCAGGCAGATCGTCAGCTCCGGCCGTTCCGCCTTCAGCCGTCGCACCAGCCCGTAATCCAGCGGCGGCACGTCGCGGTTCTCCTTGGGCGACAGGCCCTGCAGCCAGGCCTTGCGGGCGTGCACCACGAAGGTCGTCACCCCGGCCGCGGCGCAGGCGTCGACCAGAGCGAACAGGGCGCCCTCCGGCTCCTGCTCGTCCACGCCGATGCGGCACTTCACCGTGACCGGCACGTTCACGGCCGCGCCCATCGCCGCCATGCAGTCCGCGACCAGAGCCGGCTCGCGCATCAGGCAGGCGCCGAACCGGCCGGACTGGACCCGGTCGGAGGGGCAGCCGACGTTCAGATTGATCTCGTCATAGCCCAGGTCAGCGCCGATCCGCGCCGCCCGGGCCAGCTTCGTAGGCTCAGATCCGCCGAGCTGCAGGGCGACGGGATGCTCCATCGCATCGAAGCCCAGCAGCCGCTCGCGGTCGCCGTGCAGCACCGCCTCGGCCGTCACCATCTCGGTGTACAGCAGGGCGCGTTTCGTCAGCGCGCGGTGAAACGCGCGGCAGTGCCGGTCGGTCCAGTCCATCATCGGCGCGACGGACAGTCTGTGCGCGGGGGCCGTCATGACGGCGGCCTCCTACACCAAATCCCCGGCCGGCGCGACGCGCCCCATTCCCGGCGCCGTCCCGCCCAAGTTGCAAGTCGCTCGCACCTTCGACTAGGCTTGTGGCAACTCCCGGCCACACGCCGGATCGGGAGCCGCGGAGCCTTCCGCCCGGCCTCGACGTTTCAGGGGCCGCATTCCTCCCCAAGCTTGAAGGACAGTACGCATGCGCATCGCCATCCTCGCCGCCGTCTCCACCCTGGCTCTGTCGGCCGCCCCAGCCCTGGCCCAGGACGCCACGACCCCGGCCGATCCCGCCGGCGCCTCGGCCTCCGCCACCGCCGAGATCACCGACGCCGAACTGACCGCCTACGCCGCCGCCCTGGCCAAGGTCACCCCGCTGGCCCAGGCCCTGAACGGCGCGACGCCGTCGGCCGAACAGCAGGCCGAAATGGCTGCGGCCATCACGGGCGAAGGCCTGACGCTGGAGCGCTTCAACGCCATCTCGCAAGCCGCCTCGTCGAACGACCTGGTGCGCGCCCGGGTCGAACTGGCCCAGACCCCGGCCTCGGCCACCGCGACGTCGATCACCGACGCCGAGGTCGAGGGCTTTGCCAAGGCCATGTCGGTGCTGCGGCCCATCGCCGAGGGCCTGAACGGCGCCGCCCCGTCGCCGGAGCAGCAGGCCCAGATGGAGGCGGCGATCACCGACGCCGGTCTGACCCGCGAGCGGTTCAACGAGATCTCGGGGGTCGTCGGCTCCGACGTCCATCTGCGCGCCCGTCTGGCCGTCGCGGACGTCCGCGCCGGCCGCTGATCCTCCCACGGGATCGATGAGACGAAGGGGTCGCCTCGGCGGCCCCTTTTTCGTGCGCGTCAGGCCTCGGCCTTCTCCACTTCCTCCTCGTTCAGCACCACGCCCTCGCGGCGCGGCTTGACGTAGGGGGCCGGCTGCGGCGTCACCGCATTGCCGCGCATCAGCGACCGACCGGCCGTGATTCCCCCGGCCAGCTGCAGGGCCAGCCGCTCTTCGTCGCGGCGACGAACGTCCTCGACGGTCTCGTCCGCCTGTTCCGGATCGACCCCCAGGCCGATCAACACCTCGTGCCCGAAGACCAGGGCGCTCTCGAAGGTCTCGCGGATGTGATAATCCACGCCCGCCTGGATCAGGCGCAACGAATGGCCGCGGTCGAAGGCGCGCACGAACAGCTTGGTCAAGGGAAACTCAGCCTTCACCAGCTCCACGATCCGGTCGGCGCTCTCGGGCTTGTCCACGCACACCAGCACGGCTTCGGCCTGCTCCACGCCGGACGCCCGCAGCACGTCCAGCCGCGTACCGTCGCCATAATAGACCTTGAAGCCGAAATTCCCCGCCGCCTGGATCATCTCGACGTCGTGGTCGATGATCGACACGTCCACGTCGCGCGCCAGCAGCGACTGCGACACCACCTGGGCGAAGCGGCCGAAGCCGACGATCAGCACGCGCCCGCCCAGGCCCTCGGCCTTGTCCACGCCGTCGAGGGACGGCGTCTCCTTCGGCCTGATCCGGTCGGCGATCATCAGGCGCAGCGGCGTCATCGCCATGGACAGGACCACGATGGCCGACAGCACCGCCGCCGTGCGGGGATCGAACAGGCCGACGGCCAAAGCCGCGGCATACAGCACGAAGGCGAACTCGCCGCCCTCGCCCATCAGGGCGGCGCGGGTCAGGGCCTCGCCATGCGAATGCCGGGCACGCGCGATGGCATAGACGACGCCGGCCTTGATCGTCATGAACACGCCCAGCCCCGCCAGGACCAGAGCCCAGTCGCGCGCGACCACGCCCAGGTCCAGCGACATGCCGACGCTGAGGAAGAACAGGCCCAGAAGGATGCCGCGGAACGGCTCCACGTCGGCTTCCAGCTGATGGCGGAAGGTCGACTCCGACAGTAGGACCCCGGCCAGGAAGGCGCCCATGGCCATGGACAATCCACCCTGCGACATGGCCCAGGCCGCACCCAGCACCACCAGCAGCGCCGCCGCCGTCATGACCTCGCGCCCGCCGAACCGCGCCAGAAGGCGGAACAGCGGGTTCAACGCCCACCGCCCGGCGACGTAGACCAGGGCCACCGCCCCCACGGCCGTGCCCACGGTCATCCAGATGGGCCGGGCATCCGCGACCTGAGTCCCGAAGGCGGCGCCCAGGGCCGCCACAAGGGCCAGCAAAGGCACGATGGCCAGGTCCTCGAACAGCAGGATCGACACCACGCGCTGCCCGGCCGGGTCGGCGTTCTCGTTGCGCTCCTCCAGCAACTGCATGACGATGGCGGTGGACGACAGGGCGAACCCGGCGCCCGCGATCACGGCGGCGGGCCACGGCAGCCCCGCCAGCAGGGCGGCCCCGGCCAGCAGGGCCAGACAGATTCCGACCTGCAATGCGCCCAGGCCGAAGATCTCTTTTCGCAGGCTCCACAGCCGCGCGGGCCGCATCTCCAGGCCGATGATGAACAGGAACATCACCACGCCCAGCTCGGCGACGTGCAGCACGGCCTCCGGCTCGCGCACCAGGCCGATGCCCCATGGCCCCACCAGCAGGCCGGCCGCGAGGTATCCCAGCACGGACCCCAGGCCCAGCCGCCGGAACAGCGGCACGGCCACCACCGCCGTGGCCAGCAGCGCCACCGCATGCCCCAGTTCCAGCCCGCCGCCCGCCGCGTCCGCCATCGTCGATCCCCAAGCTTCGCCGACAGTTAGGGCGCCCGTCGCGCTGACGCCAGTTTCGGTCAGCAGGGTCATGCTAAGCGGAGACGTGGACCAGATCAGCCTGAAGACCGCCCGCCGCATCGCCCTGGCCGCCCAGGGCTTCGGCCGCGCGCGCCCCGCGGCGCCCGACCGGCGGCACGTGCGCGACCTCGTCCGGCGTCTGGGCGTTGTCCAGATGGACGGCGTCAACGTGCTGACGCGCACCCATTATCTGCCCAAGTTCGCCCGGCTGGGCGCTTATCCGTGCGAGGCGCTGGAGGCCGAGGCCTGGGGCCCGCGCCGGTCGCTGTTCGAATACTGGGGGCATGAGGCGTCGCTGCTGCCGCTGGAGACCCAGCCCCTGCTGCGCTGGCGCATGGACCGGGCCCGCGCCGGCGCCATGTGGACCGGCCTGGCCCGCTTCGGGCGGGAGCGGCGCGACTATATCGACGGCGTGCTGGCCGAGATCGAACGGCGCGGTCCTGTCACCGGTGGGGACTTCGCCACAGGCCCGCGCGGCGCGCCGGGCTGGTGGGAATGGTCCGACGGCAAGCGGGCGCTGGAATGGCTGTTCTGGGCCGGGCTGATCACCACGAAGACCCGCCGCGGGTTCGAGCGCGTCTATGACCTGACCGAGCGGGCGCTTCCGGCGCGCATCCTGGACCTGCCGACCCCGACGGAGGCCGACGCCCAGCGCGAGCTGGTCCGCATCGCCGCGCGGACCATGGGCGTGGCGACCGGGGCCGACCTGCGCGACGTCTTCCGCCTGCCGCTGGCCGAGACCCGCGCGCGCGTCGCCGAACTGGTCGAGGCGGGCGAACTGACCCCGGTCGCGGTCAAGGGCTGGCGGCACACGGCGTATCTGGCGCCCGACGCCCGCGCGCCGCGGAAGGTGACCGGCGACGCCCTGCTGTCGCCCTTCGACAACCTGATCTGGACCCGCGACCGCACCGAGCGCCTGTTCGGCGTGCGCGTGCGGCTGGAGATCTACACCCCGGCGCACAAGCGCGCCCACGGCTACTACGTCCTGCCGTTCCTGCAGGACGAGGCGATCACCGCGCGGGTGGACCTGAAGTCGGATCGCAAAGCGGGCGCGCTGCGGGTCCAGGCCGCCTGGCGGGAACCGGACGCGACGCCCGACACGCCCGCCCGTCTGGCGGCGGAGCTGGCGCGCATGGCCGGCTGGCTGGGGCTGGAACGGGTGACCGTCGCCGCCAAAGGCGATTTGGCCGAGGCGCTGACCGACGCCCTCTGAGCCCTGCGACCGTTTCAGTCGCAGGCGACGGCCAGGATATGCGCCTGGGATCGTTCCCTGGTGATGGAAATGAGAGTCTTTTTTTGTCGGACTCTCATTTCCATCAGTCACACCTCGAACCGCACCCCCTGCGCCAGCGGCAGGGCGCGGCTGAAGTTCACCGTCTGGGTCTGGCGGCGCATGTAGGCCTTCCAGGCGTCCGAGCCGCTCTCGCGCCCGCCGCCGGTGTCCTTCTCCCCGCCGAAGGCCCCGCCGATCTCGGCGCCCGAGGGGCCGATGTTGACGTTGGAGATGCCGCAGTCGCTGCCCCAGGCCGACAGGAAGGCTTCGGCCTCGCGCACGCTGTCGGTGAACACGCAGCTGCTGAGGCCCTGGGGCACGGCGTTCTGCATCTCCACCGCCTCGTCGAAGTCGCGCCACGTCAGGACGTACAGGATCGGCGCGAAGGTCTCGTGCGCGACCACCGCCGTCTGCGCCGGCATGCGCACGATGGCGGGGCGGACGTAAGCGCCTTGGGGGGCGCCGTCGCGCGCGACGCGCTCGCCGCCGACGATCACCTCGCCGCCCTGCTCCACCGCCTGCGCCAGCGCCCGGTCGAAGGCCTCGGCCGCGTCGGCGTCGATCAGGGGGCCGACCAGCGTGCCGTCCGCGCGCGGGTCGCCGACGGGCAGGGTGCGATAGGCCGCCTTCAGCCGCCCGATCAGGGCCTCGGCCACGTCCTCGTGCACCAGCAGGCGGCGCAGGGTCGTGCATCTCTGGCCGCAGGTGCCGACGGCCGAGAAGGCGACGGCGCGAACCGCCATGTCCAGGTCGGCCGAGGGCGTCACGATCATGGCGTTGTTGCCGCCCAGCTCCAGCAGGCTGCGCCCCAGACGGGCCGCCACGACTTGCGCCACCGCCCGGCCCATGCGGGTCGATCCAGTCGCCGACACCAGCGGGATGCGCCGGTCCGCGGCCAGCGCCTCGCCCGCTTCGCGCCCGCCGATCACCACCTGCGACAGGCCCTCGGGCGCATCGGCGCCGAACCGGGCCAGCGCCCGCTCGAACACCGCCTGCGTCGCCAGGGCCGTCAGCGGCGTCTTCTCCGACGGCTTCCAAATCACCGGGTCGCCGCAGACCAGCGCCAGCGCCGCGTTCCAGGCCCACACCGCCACCGGGAAGTTGAAGGCCGAGATGACCAGCACCGGCCCCAGCGGCTGCCAGGTCTCGCGCATGTGGTGGCCGGGCCGCTCGCTGGGCAGGGTCAGGCCGTACAACTGGCGCGACAGGCCGACGGCGAAATCGCAGACGTCGATCATCTCCTGCACCTCGCCCAGGCCTTCGGAGGTGATCTTGCCGGCCTCCAGCGTCACCAGCCGCGCCAGCTCGGCCTTGGCCGCGCGCAGTTCCTCGCCGAACAGCCGCACCAGCTCGCCCCGCCGCGGCGCCGGCACGCGACGCCAGGCGCGGAACGCCTCGACCGAGCGGGCGACGACGCCGTCCAGGTCGCCGGTCTCCGCCAGCGACGGTCCCGTCGATCCGTCGACGGGCGAGCGAGTGGCCCAGCCGGCGTCGGTGCGGGCGGGAGCCACGCCCAGTTCGTTCAGTATGCCCCACGCCTCGTCGATCGCCGTCATCGTCCGCTCTCCGTTCGCCGCCCGCATAGCGGGGCAAGAGGCCCGGCGGAACCCCGCGCGGCTCCTGGGGTTTCCGCCTCAGACCCCAACCTGCTGGAGAGGACACAGACCATGAAGGTGCGCGACGTGATGAGCCGGGACGTCCAGGTGGCCCGCCCGACCGACAGCCTGCGTGAGGTGGCGGCCCGGATGAAGGCCGGCGACTTCGGATTCATGCCCGTGGCCGACGGCGACCGCCTGCTGGGGACGGTCACCGACCGCGACATCGTCGTGCGCGGCCTGGCCGAGGGCTCGGGCCCCGACGCCACGATCGACGGCTGCATGAGCCGCGACGTGAAGTCCGCGCATGAGGCGGACGACCTGAAGACCGTGCTGGACGCCATGGGCGGCTCCCAGATCCGCCGCCTTCCGGTGTTGGACAAGGACGAGCGCCTGGTCGGCGTCGTCTCGCTCGGCGACCTGTCCACCCGCGTGAAGGAACGCTATGCCGGCGAGGCGCTGGAAGAGATCTCGCGTTAACCCCCCGGTCACCCTGCGGGCACACGGCCCGTTCATCCGCGCGCGTCATGATCCGAGCTCCTGATCTCCCGGAGCGGTCGATGGCGCGCGCGCAATTCCAGAAAGGCCAGCGGGTCTGGGTCGAGTGCGTCGGCGCCTGGGCCCAGATCGAGAAGGTCCAGCCCGTCTGGGCCAAGGGCTTCGAGGAGCCCGTGCGCGTCACCTACGACGTCGGTCTGGGCCGCGAGTTCCTGGCCCACGAACTGCTGCTGCCGGTCGAGGACCAGGCCGGCCACGGCGGCGAGCACTGGCGCCTGCTGCGGGCCCGTAACAAGTGGCAGACGGCCGAGGACTGTCCGCACCATCCTTTCCCCGGCACCTATCCGGTGGTCGTCACCGACCCGACCGACTGGGGCGGCTGGCGCGTGCCGGGCGCCGAATACGACCGCGACCCCGAACGCATCGAGCGTCAGGCCCGTCTGATCGCCGCCGCGCCGGGCCTCGAAACGCTGGCCCGCACCCTGCTGGAGGCGGTCTCCGAAACCCCCGAGGACGCCCCGCCGGTCATGCAGGGTCTTGCGCGGCAGGCGCGCGACCTGCTGCGCGGCGTCGACGAGGTCCTCGCGCCGCCGGAGACGGCCGCGCGGGCGGCTTAACGCCCTCGACAGGAATCCGCGACGCAGCCTAGATTCGCCGGATCGGATCACATCGGTCGGGAGGCGCGCACGTGCGGGGCCAGGAGCGCCGCATCACCGGGCAGGGGCGACGCGCGACCGACCGTCGTCGCGGCCCGCCGACGTGGGCGCGCATTCTCGGTCTTGTGTCCGCCCTGGCGCTGGGCCTTTACGCCCTTTGGACGGTTCGCTCGCAAGGGGCGGCGCTCGACCCCCGCGCCCTGACCACGGACGGCTGGATCCTGATGATCCCGGCCGCGGTGGGGATCATGATGATCTGCCTGCTGCTGGTGCTGAACGCCCGGCAGGACGCCATCCGTAGGGAATGGGCGGAGACCGAGCACCGGTTCCGCATCGCGGTCGAAGGCGCGCGCTGCGGCATCTGGGAATGGGATCTGCGCACCGATCAGGTCGATCTGTCGGACTACATGGGCGCCCTGATCGGCTTGCCGGGCGGAGTGCATCCGGCCGAGACCGTGCTCGCGCGCATCCACCCCGAGTACCGGGAGGAGTTGACCCACGCCCTGCGCCAGGCCCAGGCGTTCGGGGCCTTCGAGGCCACCTTTCCTGTGCCCGATCCGCACGGCCGCCCCCGCTGGATCGACGCGCGCGGTCAGGCTCAGGGACGACGCGACGACGTCGGCTTCACCCTGATCACCGGCATGGCGCTGGACATCACCGAGGAGCGGCGCGCCAAGGCCAAGGCCCAGGCCGCCGAGGGCCGCCTGCGCGACGGAATCGAGAGCGTGACGGACGCCTTCGTCCTGTTCGACCGCCACGGCCGGCTGATCCTGTGGAACGAGGCGTTCGAGGACGCCTTCGGCTTCGAGCCCGGCGCGGTGAAGCGCGGCGCGCGCAAGGACGATCTGAACCGCATCGCGGCGCTGGCCGTGAAATCCGACCAGCCGGCGCCGGGCGGCCGCGCCGGCGCGCGCGAGCTGGAGCTGCACGACGGTCGCTGGCTGCAGGTGTCGGAACGCTTCACCGGCGACGGCGGCACGGTGGTCACGGCCGCCGACGTCACCGCCATCAAGCGCCAGGAGGAGGAGCGCCGGAAATCCACGGAGCGCCTGCGCGTCATGGTGAACCAGCTTGAGGCCAGCCAGGAGAAGCTGGCCCTTCTGGCGCGCAAGTACGAGGTCGCCATGACCCGGGCCGAGGCCGCCAACCAGGCCAAGTCCGAGTTCCTGGCCAACATGTCCCATGAGTTGCGCACGCCGCTGAACGCCATCAACGGCTTCTCGGAGATCATGTCGGCCGAGATGTTCGGCCCTCTGGGCGACGCGCGCTACAAAGGCTACGCCGCCGACATCCTGAAGTCGGGCCAGCATCTGCTGAGCCTGATCAACGACATCCTGGACATGGCCAAGATCGAGGCCGGCAAGCTGACGCTGCATTATGAGACGGTGTCGCTGAAGGAGATCTGCGACGACGCCCTGCGGCTGATGCGCGGCAAGATCCAGGAGGCCGGCCTGACCGCCACGCTGGACGCCCCGGACCTGCCGGACGTGGAGGCGGATCATCGCGGGCTCAAGCAAGTCCTGCTGAACCTCGTCTCAAACGCGGTGAAGTTCACGCCCGAGGGCGGGTCCATCGTCGTGGCCCTGTCGCAGCCGGGGCACGGCCAGGTGCGGGTCGCCGTCACCGACACCGGCATCGGCATCGCGCCGGAAGACATCGACCGCCTGGCCCGACCATTCGAACAGGTCGAAGGACAGCACTCCAAGACCACCCAGGGCACCGGCCTGGGCCTGGCGCTGACCAAGTCGCTGATCGAGATGCACGGCGGCCGACTGGCGCTGGAGAGCGAGCCCGGGCGCGGCACGACCGTGTCGTTCGTCATGCCGACGCAACGGCAGTCGGCGAACGCCGACGCGCAGGCTCAGGCCCGCGCCGCCTGATCGGGTTCAGTCGGCCTGCGGCGCGTCCGGCGGGCCTCTGTCGCGACCGCCGCGACCGCGACCGGACCGCGCCAGCATCGGCGCCAGACGCGCCCGATCCGCCGGTTCCAGCGTGGCCATCAGAGCCAGGGAATCGTCCTCGAGCCGCTTGCGACCGCGCAGCTCGGCCGCGCGCGACCGCTCCAGAAGGTCCGCCACGGCTGCGGCGTCGAACCGCTCGGCGGCCACGGCCTCCACGGCTTCGCGGCGCAGTCGCCGCGCCTCCTCGAAGTCCGGTCGCGCCGCCAGGGCCGAGGCGCGCAGGGCCTCGCCGACGAGATCCCGCACCTCGGGGTCGAGGTCACGCATCATGCGGCGGGGTGAGCGGCGCTCGCCGTTCGGGCGGGCCTCCACCTCGGCCTCCAGCCGGGTCTCGACCCGGTTGAGCTGCACGAGCGTGGTCCCCAGCGCCGCCAGGGCGAAGACGTTGACCAGCACCAGCGCCACCAGGGCGATCTTCAATCCGCGCGCGCTCATCCCAGCAGATCCACATCGTCCACTGTGCTGAGCGACGCCTGATACAGCACCGCGTCGGCCTGAAGATCGGCGGTCAGCACCTGGGTCAGCATCAACCCCGCGACCACGCCGGCGCAGGCGGCGGCGGCCCAGCCGGCGCCGAAAGCCACGCCCGAGCGGCTCCATCCCGCCGGCGACAGCACGCCGATCCATCCCGCGACGCCGGCCAGAGCCGGCACGCGCGCGGGCTTGGGCGCGGCCGCGATCACCCGGTCGCGCAGGGCCTGCGAAGGCCACGGCGTCGGCGAGGCGTCCAGCATGGCGTCCAGTGACGCCGCCTCGTCCAGCACGGAGCGCAGGGCGGGCGTTTCGGCCAGCAGCCGTTCGGCGGCCGTCCGTTCGCCCTCGGGCCAGCGGCGCAGGTCGCCGCCGTGCATCCCGGCCAGATCCTCGAAGCGCTCGCGCTTCATCGTCATGCTCCTTCCGCCCCGGGCCGGAGATCGGCCAGGGCGGTCCTCAAGGCGCGGCGTCCGCGCGACAACAGGCTCTCCAGAGCCTCGACGCTGATCTCCATCGCGGACGCGGCCTCGATGTTGGTCAGCCCCTGATGGTGGCACAGGACCACCGCCTCGCGCTGGCGGTCGGGCAGGGCGGCCAGGGCCGCGTCCACCCGCCGGCCGACGTCCAGGGCCAGCAGGCCCCGGTCCGGCGCGGGACCGTCGTAAATCTGCTCCGGCGGCGCCTCCGTCGGCCGCTCGCGCCGCCGTCTCAGCCGGTCATAGCACAGGTTCAGCGCCACCCGGTGCAGCCAGGTGTCGAACCGGGCCTTGCCGGGCGTCCAGCGCGGGGCCTGTTTCCAGGCGCGCAGCATCGCCTCCTGCGCCACGTCCTCGGCCTCCGCCGGGTCGTTCAGCATGCGCTGCGCCAGCGCCAGCACACGCGGCAGCTTGCGCGAGACCAGCGCCTGGACCGCGGCGGGGTCGCCACGGCCCACGCGCCGGATCAGGTCCTGATCGGGATCGACGATCACGTCTCGCGGCCGCTCCGCCTCGCGCTTGAGGAAAGGGCCGCCGATCGCGATCGTCGATCCCGGCATCAAGCTTACTCCGAAGCGGGCGCCGGGCGCGACCGGCGTTCGCGGCGCTCGGCGCGCTGGGCCTGGCGCTCTTCGGAGGTGACGTAGCCGTCTCCGTCAGCGTCCAGACGGGCGAAGCCCTGCTCGGCGCGTGACTGGGCCTCGGCGATCACCACCGGCCCGCGCTCCATGCCCGGACCACGACGGCCGCCGCGGTGCATGCCGCGACCGCCGCGACGCTCACCGCGTTCGGCCCGGCGCTCGCCCCGCTCTGCGCGCGAGGCGTCGAACTCGGCGCGCGTGATCGCGCCGTCGCTGTCGGCGTCCATGCGGGCGAAGGCCCGGTCGGCGCCTTGGGTCCGGCGCGCCTCGCGGCCCTCCTGCATCTCTTCCGGCGTGACGGTGCCGTCGCGGTCGGCGTCCAGCGCGGACAGGCGGCCGACGCGGCCGTCGACGAACTCCGCCTTGGAGATCCGGCCGTCGCCGTCCTTGTCGCCGCGGGCGGCGCGGGGCGGGTCCTGCGGGGCTTGCTGCGCCAGGGCGGCGCCGCCGGCGACGAGCGTCAGGGCGGTCAGGCCGCCGACGATGAGGGTGCGCTTCATGTCTTCGATGTCTCCGATGGGGCCCTTTTCCCGTGGCCCGGTCTTCCCTGTCGAAGGCTTCAACGCGCCCGGGCGGACTCTCCGTCGCGGCGCGGCAGAAGGCGTTCCAGTTCCGCCCGCGTGGCGGCGCGCAGGGCCGACATCTCGGCCTTCAGGGTCTCGAAGTCGGCGACGCCGGCGGTCCGGGCCATCAGGTCGCGCAGCCCCTGCGGCTCGCCTTCGGGATCGGGCCGGTCGTCGAAGGCGCAGGCCAGCACCTGGCCCACCGCCTGATGCAGGGCCCACGACCGCGCCGGCACGGGATCGTCCGCGAGCGCGGCGACGGTCGAGACCGTCAGGGGTCCGCCGTCGCGCGCGGCTTCCAGCTGGCGGAACTGGGCGATGAACTCCGCGTCCACCTGTCCGCCGGGGGTCAGTTTGAGGTCCCAGAAGCCGGACGGCGCCCGCTCGCGGTCCATCAGGTCGCGCATGGCGCGGACGTCGCCGGCCAGATCGACCTCGGGCCGGGGCGCACGCAGCACGGCCTCTATGGTCGCCTCCACTGCGCGGCCGAAGTCGGGATCGCTGGCCCAGACCCGCCGCGCCCGCGTCAGGGCCATCCGCTCCCAGGTGTCGGCCTGATCCCGGTGGTGCGCCTCGAACGCCGACAGGCTGAGCGCCACCGGCCCCTTCGACCCGGTGGGCCGCAGGCGCATGTCGACCTCGTACAGCTCGCCCTCGGCCGTGTGCGCAGACAGGGCCGCGATCAGCCGCTGGGTGAAGCGGACGTAGAAGACGTCGGCCGAGCAGCCCTTGACCGACGACGCCGCGTCCGGCGCGGCGCGATACAGCGTCATCAGGTCCAGGTCCGACCCGGCCGTCATCTCGCGCGACCCGGCCTTGCCCAGCGCGACCACGGCCACGGCCCCGTCCATCGTGCCCGCCTGACGCGTCACCTCACGCAGCGCGGCCTCCGACAGCGCCTCCAGGATGCCGTCGGCCAGGGCGGTGTAGCCGCGCCCCGCCGCGTCGGCGCCCGCGCGGCCCGTCAGCACCTGCAGCCCGATGCGGAACGCTTGTTCGCGATGCACGCGCCGGGTCACGTTCATGGCGCCCTCGAAGTCGGTCGCGCGGGCGTCGGCCAGCATCTGACCCACGACGCCGGAGTCCTCATCCAGATCCAGATACAGCCGGGCGTCCAGCACGCTGTCCAGAATGGCCGGGCGACGGCCCAGGGTGCGCGCCAGACGGGGCGCATGAGCCATGACTCCGACGATGGTCTGGAACAGGGCCGGCTGGTTCAGGAACAGGGCCTGGACCTGCACCCCGGCGGTCAGCCCGGCGAAGAAGGTCCCGAAGCGGCGGAAGGCGGCGTCGGGCGCGCCCGTCTCGGCCATGGCGGTCAGCAGTCGCGGGGCCAGCCGGGTGAACAGCTCGCGTCCCCGTGCGGTCCGGGTCGCCGGAATCCGGCCGTGGTGCCAGGAGCGGATGGCGTCGGCCACGGTCGCGGGCTCCGAGAACCCCATGCGGCCCAGCGTCTCCAGCGTGCCGGGGTCGTTCTCCACCCCGGTGAACACCAGGCTGCCGTAGGGCGACGACAGATCCTCCTCGCCCTCGAACAGTTGGCCATAGCGGGCGTTGACGCCGGCCAGCAGGCCTTCCACCCCCGCGTCGAACAGGGCCAGGTCTCCCTCGCCCGCAAGGGCCGCGACCGCGCGACGGCGCTCGGGCTCGACCGGCAGGCGATGGGTCTGCTCGTCCTCCAGCATCTGGGCGCGGTGCTCCAGACCGCGCAGCTCGACGTAGGCCTGCGACAGCTCCAGCCGGACCTCCTCCGTCACGTGGCCGGCGGCGGTCAGCGCCTGCAGCGCGTCGAGCGTGCGGGGGCTGCGCAGGCGGGCGTCGCGGCCGCCCAGGATCAGCTGCTGGGTCTGGGCGAAGAACTCGATCTCGCGGATGCCGCCGCGGCCCAGCTTCAGGTTCGCGCCCGCCGCCTCCAGCCCCTCGCCGGTCTTGTGGACGTGGATCTGGCGCTTGATCGAGTGGACGTCGAGGATGGCCTGATAGTCCAGGCTGCGGCGCCAGACGAAGGGCGTCAGCGCCTTCAGGAAGTCTTGCCCCGCCTGCAGATCGCCGACCACTGGTCGCGCCTTGATGAAGGCCGCCCGTTCCCAGTTCTGGCCGACGCTCTCATAATAGCTGAGCGCGAACGGCGCCGCGACGCAGGGCGGCGTCGACGAGGGGTCGGGCCGTAGCCGCAGGTCGACGCGGAAGACGTAGCCGTCGCCGGTCCGCTCCTGCATCAGCTGGGCGAAGGCGTGGGTCAGGCGGTCCAGGAACCGTTGCGGCTCCACGCCACTGGCGAGGGCGCCCTCGACACGATCGGGATCCCAGAACAGGCTGACGTCGACGTCGGAGGAATAGTTCAGCTCGCCCGCGCCGTGCTTGCCCATGGCCAAGCCGAACAGGCCGGGCACGGGACCACGCGGGTCGTCGGGGGCCGAGACCAGCTTGCCGCGCTCGCGCTGGTCGTGGGCCACGGCGGCCAGGGCGGCGACGCAGGAGGCGTCGGCGAAGCGGGTCAGGGCGTCGGTGACGTGATCCAGCGACCAGGCGCCGCCGAGGTCTGCCAGCGCGGTCAGCAGATGCAACTCGGCCTTCAGCCGCCGCAGCGGGGCCCTGATCTCGTCCGCCCCGCCGGCCAGAGCCTCGGTGGTGGCGAGCACCTGCGCCAGACGCGCGTCCGGCCCCTGCTCCAGCACGCCGCGCAGCATGTCCGGCCAGCGCCGGGCCAGGCCGAACAGATAGGGCGAAGCGGAGAAGACGGGCGCCAGCGCGGGCCAGGCCGCGTCGAGGGTGGCGGCCCACCCCTGATCCGCCGCCGTCTCGGCCAGCCGTTCGCGCGCGCGGTCGGCGGCCTCCGGATCGACCATGGGACCGCAGGGCGAAAGCCTGATCACGCCGTTGCCGCCGGCAGGATCAGGGCCACGCGCAGGCCCGGGCCCTGGCCGCCGTATTCGCCCGGCCCCTCGTCCAGCTGGATGCGGCCGCCGTGCGCCTCCATCACCGCGCCGACCAGCGACAGGCCCAGGCCCGAGCCGGGCTCGGTGCGGCTGTTGTCCAGCCGGACGAAGCGCTGCAGCACGCGCTCGCGGTCTTCCTCGGGCACACCGGGGCCGGTGTCGGTGACCGAGAACTCGACGTCGCCCGAACTGCGCCGTCGCGCCCGCAGCACCACCGCCCCGCCCGACGGCGTGTACTTGACCGCGTTGTCCAGCACGTTCGCCAGCGCCTGGGACAGAAAGGACCGGTTGGCGTCGACCATCAGCCCGCGCTCGATCTCGGCGGAGAACTCCAGCCCCTTGTCCTCGCTGGCGGGCTCATAGAGCTCGGCCATGTCGGCGGCCAAGTCGGCGGCGTCGAAGCGGCTGGGATCGGGCGTGCGGCCGGCGCCGGCCGCGGCCTGCAGTCGGGCGATGGCCAGCACGGCGTTGAAGGTCTTCAGCAGGTCGTCGGCCTCGTTCAGCGCCATGTCCAGGGCCTCGACGCCGTCGATCTTGCCCGCCTCGGCGTCGATCAGGGCGACCTCCAGCTTGGCGCGCATGCGGGTCAGGGGGCTGCGCAGGTCGTGGGCGATGGCGTCGCCGGCGTGGCGGATCGAGGCCATGGACGCCTCCATCCGGTCCAGCATGGCGTTCAGCCCCTGGCCCAGCTCGTCCAGCTCGTCGCCCGTGCCCTTGACCGCCACCCGCGCCTTCAGGTCGCCGTCCTGGACCGCGCCGACCACGGTGTTCAGCCGGCCCATGGCGCGCTCGACGTTGCGGCTGACCAGCAGGCCCCCGCCGACGCCCAGCAGCACCACCATGGCCATGGCGCCCCACAGGGCCTGGGTCAGGCGGGCCAGATACTGCTCGATCTCGCCGATGTCCTCGCCGACGAACAGCATCTCGCCGGTGGGCAGGCGGACCTGCACGCCCATGGACTGGCGCCGCACCACCCGCCCGTCCGGATCGACGTCGGTGAAGCGGAACGTCTCCCACTGACGCGGGCCCTGAAAGTCGGTGATGGGCGAGGTGGTCAGGTTGCCCGTGATCTTCTGACCGTCGTCGGTCATCAGCAGGTACAGATAGTCGCCGTTCGACAGCGTGCGGTCGATCAGGGCGCGGTTCAGGGCGTCGAAACCGCGTTCCCGGTGGATGCCGGTCAGGATCTCCATCTCGCCGCGCACGCTGCGTTCCGCCCGCGTCCGCGCCTCCTGCGCCGAGGCGACGTAGACGTAGGCCAGCACCGCCGCCGCCACCGCCGCGAACAGCGCCAGGAACAGCAGCGTCAGCCGGAACGGCGTGCGGCGGAAGAGGGAGGGGAGCTTCATGCGGAGGCCTCAGGCCTCCAGCCGATATCCCGCCCCGCGCACCGTCTGCAGCATCGCCTTGTCGAAGCCCTTGTCGATCTTGGCGCGCAGGCGGCTGATGTGGACGTCGATGACGTTGGTCTGGGGGTCGAAGTGGTACTCCCACACCTTCTCCAGCAGCATGGTGCGCGTCACCGACTGGTTGGCGTGGCGCATCAGGAACTCCAGCAGCTGGAACTCGCGCGGCTGCAGGTCGATCTCCTGACCGGCGCGGTGCACGGTGCGGGCGATCAGGTTCATCTCCAGCTCGCCGACCTTCAGGACGGTGGCGACCGAGCCCGTCTCGCGGCGACGCGCCAGGGCCTCGACCCGCGCGATCAGCTCGGAGAAGGCGTAGGGCTTGACCAGATAGTCGTCGGCCCCGGCCTTCAGGCCCGTGACCCGGTCCTCGACCTCGCCCAGCGCCGACAGGAACAGGACCGGCGTCTGGTCGCCGTCCTTGCGGACGGTCTCGACCATGCCGATGCCGTCCAGACGCGGCATCATCCGATCCACGACGTAGACGTCATAGCCGCCCTTCTGCGCCTCCAGCAGACCGAAGGCGCCGTCCACCGCATGAACGACGTCGTGCCCGGCCTCGGTCAGGCCCCGCACCATCGCGGTCGCCGCCTCCGCGTCGTCCTCGACCACCAGAATCCGCATCGTCAGCCCCTCCGCCCGGCCCGAATCGTCGGCCCTCGTTCGTCCGTGATCGTTCTACCGTTCCCGCGGCAGGTCCAGAGCGACCGCCTCGTTCCCGCGCCCGGTCCAGACGAGCAGGAAGATGGAGTCGCGTCCGGCGGCCCGCGCGCGGCGGACCTCGGCCTGAATCTGTTCGACGGTGCGCGCTTCCGACATCCCGACCCTGACGATCACCAGACCTGGCCAGAACTGGTCGTTGCCGCCCGGCGCGACGCCGGTCACCACCACGCCGTTCACGCTGGCGGGAATGGAATAGCGGGCGCGTTGCTGGGCCGTCATGGGCGACAGCAGCAGGCCCGCCGCTTCAGTCCCTGGTGAGGCGGGAGCATCCCGTCCGGCCCCCTGAGGCTCACGGTCCGCGTTCAGCTCAGATTCCGGCGGGCGGCGCGTGGTGCGGACGGTCGCCGTCACGCGGCCGTTGCCGCGCATCACTTCAAGTCTCAGCGACTGGCCCACGCGGGCGGCGCCGACGCGGCGCGTCAGCTCGGTGGAGTCGGCCACCGGCTCGCCGTCGATGGACAGGACGATGTCCCCCGCCTGCAGGCCGCCGCGCTGGGCAGGCCCGCCGGGCGTGACGCCGGCCACCAGGGCGCCCTGCATGTTGGCGGGCAGGCCGAGCGCCTCGCGGAAGGGCTCCAGGTCGCCGATCTCGACGCCCATATAGCCGCGCTGGATCGTCTCGCCGCGCATCAGGCGTTCGGTGATGGTCTTGGCCACGTCGGCGGGGATTGCGAAGCCGATGCCGACCGAGCCGCCCGTCGGCGAATAGATGGCGGTGTTGACCCCGATCACGCGGCCGCGCGTGTCGAAGGTCGGGCCGCCGGAATTGCCCGTGTTGATGGCCGCGTCGATCTGGATGTAGTCGACGTAGGCGCTGGACTGCTGCTCGCGCAGGTCGCGCGACTTGGCCGAGACGATGCCAGCCGTGGCGGTCCCGCCCAGACCGAAGGGGTTGCCGACGGCGATGACCCAGTCGCCCACGCGCGGCTCGGCCGCGTCTTCGAAGCTGACGTAGGCGAAGCGCTCGCCCTCCACCTTGATGACGGCCAGGTCGGTGCTCTCGTCGCGGCCGACCAGGCGGGCGTTCAGGGTGCGGTTGTCGGCCAGCCGGACGACGATCTCCTCGGCGTTCTCGACCACATGGTTGTTGGTGACGATGTAGCCGTCGGGCGAAATGAAAAAGCCCGATCCCGCGCCGGCGGCCAGACGGCCCTCCTCGTCATCCGACTGGCCGGGCTGGCCCGGCTGGACCGGGCGGCCGTCGGGCGTCTGGAAGTCGAAGGGCACGCCGGGGATCTGGAAACGGCGACCGCCGGGGATGCGGGTGCGCACGTCGATCTGGACCACGGCCGGGGCGACCTGGTCGAAGATGGAAGCGAAGCTGGCGGGCGCGCCCGGCGGCGGGGCGAAGGGCTGGCCCACGACGCCCGAAGACGGCGTGATCCGCAGGCCGTCGCCCGCGGGCACCCAGCGCATGAAGCCGCCGGCCGTCGCGGCGGCGGCCACCAGCAGGCCGGCGGCGGCCCCCAGAATGAATTCCTTGCGCTTCATCATCCGGCGTCGGCCGTCCCTGTGCGAGGCTTCGTCAAGATCGGGATATAGCGGCTGACGCGCCGCCCCCCAAACGCCGAACCTGAATGGCCGCGTTCAACGACCGTCGTCGGGCGTGCCTGAGGCCGCATCATGGCGAAGTCTGTCGGCCTTGAGAGCTTTGGCCAGCGCCCTCTCTTCGGCGGGCGTCAGCGGCGGCGTCTCGACCGCGCCCTTGCGGGTCCGCGCCACGGCCCAGGCCGCGCCGGCCAGAAGCAGGATCAGCGGCCCCAGCCACAGCATCAGGGTGCCGGCGTCGAACGGCGGCTTGAACAGGACGAAGTCGCCCCAGCGATCGACCAGTCCGGCGCGGATCTGGTCGTCGGTCGCCCCGGCGGCGATGCGGCCGCGCACCTCGCGCCGGACGTCGGCGGCCAGGCCGGCGGGCGAATCGGCGATCGATTCGTGCTGGCAGACGACGCAGCGGATCTCCTCGAACAGGGCCTGGGCCCGCGCCTCCTGCGCCGGATCAGGCAGGGGCGCGTCGGGCGCGGCGGCGGGCTCGGCCGCGATCAGCGACAGGGCCGCCAGTCCGGCCAGCGCTCTGAGGCCCCACGCTCTCATGCCGTGGCCGCCTTGCGCCGGCGGCCGGGCAGGGCGATTCGCAATCGACGGTCCATCAGCGACATCAGCCCCCCCAGCGCCATGATGGCCGGTCCCAGGAAGATCAGGCGCGCCAGCGGATTGTGCGCCATGCGGACGCTCCAGCCCCGCTGCCCGTCCGGCGTCGTCGCGCGCTCGCCGACCGTCAGATAGACGTCGTCCAGCCCCCGGAAATCCAGCCCGACCTCGGTCGTCGTCTGGCCGCCGACGGGGAAGAAGCGGCGTTCGGCCGTCAGGGTGCGGGCCGCGGCGCCGTCGGTGGTGCGGACGGTGAAGGTGGCGCGTTCGGCCAGGAAGTTCGGCCCTTCGATCACGCCGACCTGCTCCACCTTGGCCATGTAGGGCCCGGCCACGATCTCTCCGCCGACCGGCAGGATCGCCTGGGTCTCGGTCTTCAGGCCGGTCTCGACCGCCGCGCCCAGGATGAAGACGCCCAGCCCCAGATGCGCCAGCGTGGCGCCCCACGCCGACAGCGGCAAGGCCCTGGCCCGCCGCCCGACCTCGGCCGCCGGCGCGCGGAACAGGCGCACGCGGTCGGCCGTCTCGCTGATCGCGCCCAGCACCAGCCAGGCGGCGATCGCCGCGCCCAGCGCCGTCAGCGCCTCGCGCGGGCTCCAAAATGCGAGGGCCGCGAGGCCCACGGCGATCGACAGGCCCGCCGCCAGCGCCAGCCGCTGACCGACCCCGCGCAGGTCGCCGCGCTTCCACGCCAGCAGCGGCCCGGCCGGCAGGATCAGCGCCATGGCCGTCATCAGGGGCGTGAAGGTCAGGGCGAAATAGGGTGGGCCGACCGAGATGGTCTGGCCGGTCGCCGCCTCCAGGATCAGGGGATAGAGGGTGCCCAGAAGCACGGTCGCGGCGGCCACCGTCAGGAACAGGTTGTTCAGCACCAGCGCCGCCTCGCGGCTGACGGGGGCGAAGGCGCCGCCGGGCGTCAGCTTCGGCGCGCGCCAGGCGAACAGGGCGAAGGCCGCGCCCGACGCCAGCCCCATGATCCCCAGCAGGGCCATGCCCCGCTCCGGGTCCACGGCGAAGGCGTGCACGCTGGTCAGCACGCCCGAGCGCACCAGAAACGCGCCCAGCATCGAGAAGCTGAAAGCCAGGATCGCCAGGAAGGTGGTCCAGCCCGCCAGCGCCCCGCGCCGCTCGGTGACCACGGCGGAGTGCAGCAGGGCCGCGGCCGCCAGCCACGGCATGAAGCTGGCGTTCTCGACCGGGTCCCAGAACCACCAGCCGCCCCAGCCCAGCTCGTAGTAGGCCCAGAAGCTGCCCAGCGCGATGCCGGCGGTCAGCAGGGCCCAGGACGCCAGCGCCCACGGCCGGATCCAGCGTCCCCAGGCGGGCCACAGCCCCGATCCGGTCCGGCCCTCGATCAGCGCCGCCACGGCCAGGGAGAAGCAGACCGACAGGCCGACGTAGCCGCCGTAGAGCAGCGGCGGATGTATGGCCAGGGCCGGATCCTGCAGCAGGGGGTTCAGCCCCGCACCCGACACGGGCGCCTCCACAAGACGCTCGAACGGATTGGAGGTCAGGACGGTGAAGCCCAGGAACAGGGTCGTCAGGGCGCCCTGAACCGCCACGGCCGAGATCTTCAGCCGGAAGTTCAGACCCCGCGCGCCCGCCAGGATCGCGCCGAACCCGGCCATGACCAGGCACCACAGCAGCAGCGACCCCTCGTGGTTCCCCCAGGCGCCGGCGACCTTGTAGAGCGCCGGCTTGTCGACGTGACTGTTGGCGGCGACCACCGCCAGCGAGAAGTCCGAGGTCCAGAAGGCCAGGATCAGGGCGCCGAACCCCAGCAGCAGGCCCAGCGTCGCGCCGATCGCCGCCCCCTGCGCCGCGCCGGCCAGAAGCGCGGACCGGCGCAGGCGGCCCACCGCGCCGAAGCCGGTCTGGGCCAGGCTGAGCGTCAGGGCCAGGATCAGGCAGAACGCCCCGAACTCGGCCGTCACAGGTCGGGGCTCCCGTCCTCGGGCCGCCACTCGCCGCGGGCCTTCAGCTTCTCGGCGACCTCGCGCGGCATGTAGGTCTCATCGTGCTTGGCCAGCACCTGGGTCGCCTCGAAGCTGCGGTCGGCCCGGAACGTCCCCTCGGCGACGATGCCCTGTCCCTCGCGGAACAGGTCGGGCAGGTCGCCCTTGAAGGTCACCAGAGTGGTCGCCGCGCCGTCGCCGACGCGGAACCGGACCACCCCGTCGGCGTCGCGCGCCACGCTGCCGGCCTCGACCAGACCGCCCAGCCGCACGTGCCGGCCCGCCGGCGCCGCCTCGACGGTCGCTTCGGACGGCGTCACGAAGAAGGTCACGCCGTCGCTCATGGCCCACAGCGTCAGCCCGACGGCCAGCGCCATAATCGGCCCCACGGCCAGAACGACCCACAAGCGGCGTCGCGCCTTGGGCGATTTGGGCAGCCAGCTCACGACGGCGCTCCGGGCAGGCGGGCGATCAGGTCGGCGCGGCGCGGGTCGGACGGCGGCAGCATGGCGATCAGAGGGCCCCACATCTCGCGCACCACGGCCGCGTCGCCGCGTTCCAGCGCGGCCTCGCCGAGGAAATAGCGGGCCCCGAACTGCTGGGGATCCAGCCGCACGGCCTCGCGGAAGGCGGCCTCGGCGTCCCCGTCGATGCGCCCTTCGGCGGCGCGCACCAGGCTTTCGCCCAGCCGGGCCCAGCTCTGCGCGTCCTGTGGCTCGCGGTCCAGCACGCGGCGAAAGGCCGAAGCGGCGCCGATCGCGTCGCCCGCCTCGAACCGGGCCGCGCCCAGCAGGCGCAGAACCTCCAGGTTTTCGGGATTCTTGCGCGCCTCCTCGCCCATGACCGCCGCCATCTGCACGGCGTCCAGGCTCTCCGGGCGTGCCGACCAGTCGGCGACGCGCGCGGCGAAGGGCTGGTTCTCCATCCCGGGATTGCCGATCACGGCGTAGAGCCCGGCCGCCGCCAGCACCGCCGCCCCGGCTCCGGCCAGGACCCAGCGCCGGTCGCCCGGCCGCGCCCGCGGCGGCGCCGCGTCCGTCGGGCGGGCGATCAGCCGGCGCGCCGCTTCCGCCCGGGCCTGGGCGTGGGCGTCGTCGTCCATCAGCCCGCGCGCCTTGAGCCGATCCAGCTCGGCCAGCTCGCGCGCCGGGCCGTCGTCGGCCACGGCGTCGCCCCGCGCCAGTTCGGCGCGCCGGGCGAAACTCAGGATCAGGAGGGCGGCCCCCGCGGCCGCCAGGCCCGACAGGCCCCAGAAGGCGATCATGTCGGATGCTCTAGCCCATCGCGCGGTTGGACGGAAACGCGACGCCGCGCCTCAGGCGACGCGTGGCGTCTGGGGCTCGGCGCCGGCCACCGCCAGACGGCGTCGCACCGTTCGGGCGGCGTCCCCGGCATCCAGCGCGGCCAGGATGTCGGCGACCTGACCGATGCGCGCCAGAGCCGCCTCCTCGTCCGCGGCATCGCCGCCGTTGACGGCATGGATCGCCTCGTCGGCCCAATCGATCAGCTCGGTCCCGAGCGCCTCGACGCACGACTTGCGGTCGCCCTCGCAGCCGAAAGTGGCCGCCGGGCCGCGCAAGGCCGCCAGCAGGCCGGCCCAGGCCTGGGCGTTCTCCACCTCGGCGACCTCGACCACCGCATCGACGTCGGCCGCCTGCCGGCTGGATCGGGCGCCGAGTTTCGTCCGGGCGCGGGGGGCGGCGGCGCGGATCGCCTTGTCGGCGGTCTTGATCCAGCGTCCGATGCGGTCCGCCAGCCCCTTGCGCGCGGTCTTGATCTCGCGGCTCCACTCGCCTTCGGCGTCGCGCTCCAGACAGATGTCCAGCTGGGTCAGGGCCTCGGTCGACCAGCGCAGGTCGGCCAGGGTCGCCTCGACCGCCTTCATGCCGCCTGCGGGATCGAAGGCGGCGGCGGCCTCGGCCCGCAAGCGCACCGCCCGCACGATGCGGGCGACGAAGTCGGCCAGCTCCGACCCCTCCAGGAAATCCTCGCGCGCGGCCGCGCTGGAGGTGCGGGTGACGATCCTCAGGATCTCCGGGGCGTCAGCCAGGTGTGCGAACAGGATTTCGATCATCCGCGCCGCGCCGTCGGGCGCGACCGCGGCCGCGTCCTTCAGCAACAGCCGCAGCGCCGTTTCGTCGCCGCCCTGCGATTGCAGCCAGCCCGGCAACTGTCTTGCCCCCGTCCGCGCCAGCGGCGCGAGATCCAGGCATCCCGCCAGTTCCATGAGCCCGCGCTCGCGTCGCTCGGGAACCAGGTCGGCCGGCCAGATCGTCTCGGGCGCGTCCCGAACCGTGCCCGCCGCCGCCCGGCACAGTCGATCCGCCATCTGGTCGGTCTCTGCATCCTCCTCATCCAGAAGCGGCAGCAGCGACTCCGACCCGACGACGGCCGCGGCCCACAGGCGGGGCAGGACCGGGCGGGGAAACGTCAACCCCTCGACCCCGTCGACCCGCGGCAGGAACAACGGCAGAAAGGGGGAGAACGCCGTGGCGCGACGACGACGGTTGCGGGCTTCGCCTTCCATCATGCGCGTCAGCTCGACCGCCTTGGCGCCGCCGATCTGCGGCACCAAGCGCATAAGGCGCAGCAACACGGCGTCCGGGCACCGGTCGATCAGGGCCGCCAGCGCGGCCACATGCGCGGGCGTGAGCGCCGCCATCGCGTGACTCCAGAGACCGGACGCGCGCCCGGCATCCGGACACTGACCAATTCTGGTTAACGATTTGAAACGGTCATGCTTCGGCGGCGGGCAGGTCCAGCGTGGCCTTCAGCCCGCCCAGATCGCTGGCGCCGAGCACCAGCCGTCCGCCATAGGCCCGCGCCAGGTCGTCCACGATCGCCAAACCCAGACCCGACCCCGGCGCCGTTTCGTCCAGACGCTCGCCCCGTTTCAACACCGTCTCGAGCCGGTCCGCAGGCAAGCCGGGCCCGTCGTCCTCGATCACAGCCACCATCCAGCCCAGTCCCGTCCCTCCCGCGGAGACGCGGACCCGGCGGGTCGACCATTTGCAGGCGTTCTCCATCAGATTGCCCAGAATCTCCTGCAGATCCTGTCGCTCTCCGAGAAAGTGCAGTTCGTCCGGCGCACGCCAGTCGATCTCGACGCCCTTGGACTGGAACACGCGCTCCAGCATCACGGCCATCTCGTCGATCACCTCCGCCACCGGCGTGCGGTCGCCCAGGCCCTGCGCGCGGGCGGCGGCGCGGGCGCGGCGCAGATGATGCTCGACCTGTCCGCGCATGGCCTCGCTTTGTCGGCGCACCACGTCGGCCAGCTGGTCGCCGCGTCCCTCGGCTTCGGCCAGCATGACCGACAGCGGGGTCTTCAGCGCATGGGCCAGATTGCCGACGTGGGTGCGCTGGCGCTCGACGACCTCCTGATTGTGATCCAGCAGCCGGTTCACCTGCTGAGCCAGCGGCGCGATCTCCAGCGGATAGTCGCCGGCGATCCGGGCCGCCTTCCCCTTGCGCACGTCCGAAATCTCGTCCCGGAGCGCGAACAGGGGGCGCAGTCCGATCCGGACCTGCAGGAACACCGCCGCCACCAGACCGAGGCCCAGCAGAACCAGCGAGATCCACGTCACCGTCGAGAACTGCCGCACGTCGGCCTCGAAGGCCGTTCGATCGACCGCCGCCATGAAGACGACGTCACGGTCCGAGACGCGTTTCAGCGTCGCCGCGACCCGCAAGGGCCGCCCGTCCGGCCCCGTGGCGTTGAAGCTGATCACCTCGCCCGAAGCCTCGGCCAGCATGCCCGGCAGTTCCGGAGGAACGGCCAGACTTTCGGTCCACAGCGACCCGGAGCGCGTCAGCAGCCTCAGCCGCCGCCCCTCCTCGATCGGCTCGGCCACCTGCCAGTAGGCGCCGCCGAAAAGGTTCAGCGTGGCCTGGTCGCCCAGCTGGCGGCTGGTGACGCCCTGAGGGGTCACCTCGGTGGCCAGAAGAACTTGGTCCAGCATGTCCGACAGGTCGGCCCCGACGCGCCGCAGGGCGGATTCCTTGAACGTGGAGGTCAGAACCAGACCGGTCGCCACCAGGGCGGCCACGATCCAGGCCGAGGCCAGCCAGATCAGCCGTCGGGTCAACGACCGTCCGGGCCGCCCGAACCAGCGGCCCCAGTCTCTCGGTCCGCCCCCCCGGGCCTCGATCACGCGGCGTCCGCCTCGCCGGGCAGGGGCGTCAGTCGGTATCCCAACCCGCGCACCGTCTCGATGCGATCCGAACCGATCTTCTTGCGCAGACGGCCGACGAACACCTCGATGGTGTTGGAATCTCTGTCGAAATCTTGGTCGTAGAGGTGCTCGACCAGTTCGGTCCGGCTGATCACCCGGCCCTGATGCATCATCAGATAGTGCAGCAGCCGGTATTCGAGACTGGTCAGGCGCAGGGGCTCGCCGTCCACGCTGGCGCGCGCCGCGCGCGGATCCAACCTCAGAGCGCCGCAGGTCAGCACCGCCGTCGCCACGCCCGCCGAGCGGCGCAGCAAGGCACGCAGCCGCGCCAGCAGCTCCTCGGTGTGGAACGGTTTGGTCAGATAGTCGTCGGCGCCGGCGTCGAAGCCCGACACCTTGTCCGACCAGGCGCCGCGCGCCGTCAGGATCAGCACCGGCGTGGTCTTGCCCTCGCGCCGCCAGCGTTCCAGCACGGAGACCCCGTCGATCTTGGGCAGTCCCAGGTCCAGCACGATGACGTCATAGGGCTCGGTGTCGCCCAGGAAGTGCGCCTCCTCGCCGTCCGGCGCGTGATCGACGGCATAGCCGGCGTCGGACAGGGCGCCCTTCAATTGGCGCGACAGATCGACGTCGTCCTCGACCAGCAGAACCCGCATCAACGCTCTCCCAGGATGCGCCCGCTGCGGGCGTCGACCACGATCTCGGCGATCCGGCCGCCGGGATACTCCCAGACGACCACGATGTTGGGCCCTTCGCTTCGGATGCCGACGCGGCGGCCGGGTCGACCGCGCTCGACGTTGCGGATGGCCGCCTGGGGATCCTGAACGGACAGGAAGCGGGGCCGTTCCTGCATTGCCTCGGCGTCGCCCGCGACGGGCAGCGCGCGCGCCTGTGCCGCGCCGGTCAAGGCGGCGACGGAGGCGACGGTCAGGAACAGAGAACGGATCATGTCGGCCTTTTGACTCCGGGGCTCTGAACGGCGTCTGAACGGGCCGTCTAGAGTCATTTCACCGGTTTCCCAAGCCCGCTCTCCCCGCGCGCGTGACGCGTCGTGCGAAGCGGCGCGGGCGGATTGCGGAGGCGTCAGGTTCATGAACCGCGCCTTAACCCCCTCGTTCAGGCCCGGCTCAGGCGCGGCGCGCTTTTCTGTGGTCAACGTCGATCCCTCCCGGATCGTCGAGCGTTTCGAAGGAGACCGCACATGAAGAAGTTCCTGATCCCCGCCCTCGCCCTGGCCGCGGCTTCGGTCGCGGTCCCGGCCGCCGCCCAGATCCGGGCCGACGTCTACGTCGGCGCCCAGCCGTCCTACGGGTACGGCAACGGCTACGGCTACGGCTACGGTCATGACTACGACCGCAATTGGCAGCCGATCCACCGCCGCGTCGCCAACCTGGATCGCCGTATCGACCAGGGCCTGCGCAACGGCGCCCTGACCCGTCGCGAGGCTTCCGGCCTGCGGGCCGAGCTGAACGCCCTCGTCCGTCTGGAGCGCCAGTATTCGCGCAACGGCCTGTCGCGCCAGGAAGTCCGTGATCTGGACTACCGCTTCGACCGTCTGGCGCAGCAGGTGCGTTGGGAACGCCGCGACCGTGACCGCAACCGCGGCCGCTGGTAAGCGATCGCGAAGACCTCCGACCCCAATCCGGAGGTAAGAGGGCGCGGATCCGAAAGGGTCCGCGCCCTTTCCTTTCGTCAGACCCTGAGACGGCTCTCGATCGTTGTGACCGCCCGGCCACGCAACAATACGCGGTCGCCGCGCGCCTCGGTCTCGATCTCACCGCCTCGCGTGGGGAAGACCTGCCGGAAGCGCACCGTCGATCGACCCAGCCGCTCCGCCCAGAAGGGCGCCAAGATGCAATGGGCCGAGCCCGTGGCCGGGTCCTCGTCCACGCCGCACCCCGGGGCGAAAAAGCGATCCACCACGTCGACGTCGTCGCCCGCTTCGGCCGGGGCGCAGACGATGACGTGCCCCACCTCCCCAGCCTCTCCGCGGATGGTCGCCAAGGCCTTCAGGTCGGGGGACACGGCGTGGACCGCGGCCGCGTCGGGCAGGACGACCAGCAGGTAGCGGCCGGCCAGAACCTCCACGGGCGTCGCGCCCAGCGCCTCCGCCAGCCCGGCCGGAACTTCATACGGGCGGGGAACGTGGGCTGGGAAATCCATCTCGTACAGGTCGCCCGTCCGCCGCACGAACAGCGGTCCCGACCGCGTGTCGAACGCAAGGTCGGGCGCGGCCGACGCCATCTCGGCCCACAGGGCATGCGCCGCGCCCAGGGTGGCGTGGCCGCACAGGTCGACCTCCTGTCCCGGGGTGAACCAGCGCAGGTCGAAGCGGGCGGGATCGTCCGTGCGCCGGAGAAAGGCGGTCTCCGCCTGATTGTTCTCGCGCGCCAGCGCCTGCATCCAGCCGTCGTCGGGCCACCGCTCGAACGGCTCGACCACGCAGGCGGGGTTGCCGAGAAAAGGCCCGGCGGCGAAGGCGTCAACGGTCCACTGGCGCATCAGAGGGTCTCCGGCCTGCACGCGTAAGCTTCGGCATAGGGCTTGTCGAAACAGGCGATCAGACCGTCGACCACATCCAGATTGAGCGGCCAGACGGGCGGCGGCAGGTCTGGATAGGTCCGCTTGAACCGTTCGATCGCCTGCGCGTAGCCGTCTGGCATGGGTAAGGCGACGAGCCGCGCGCGGGCCTCGATCAACGCCGGGCGGTCTTGGCGCAAAAAAGCGAGCGTCGCGTCGATGTAAAGCTGGATCGCCGGATCGCCCTCGACCTCGCGCGACCGGGTCATGATGTCGATGGCCCTATCGGTCTGACTGGCGGCGGCACGAAGTTGACCCTCATGCCAGTCCAGCGTGCCGATGTCCTGACCGACCAGAGCCTGCGCGTTCAGGGTCCGATAGCGGGCGATGACGTCGGCGACGATTGCTTCGCAGCCTTCCTCATCCAGGGAACGCCAACCGACCTCCGTCTGATCGAACTCGTGAAGGCCCAGCGCCATCATTTCCGCCGAGGGCTCGGGGCAGATCAGCAGGCCGAGGGCAAGCCCCGCGATCGTCAGCATTTCATCACTCTCACCTCAGGCCACCGGGCCTTCAAGCCCGCGATCACGCGCTCCCAGTCCTTGGCCAGCGGTCGGTTTGGATTGGGGCGGACGGTCATGGAGAACACATCATCAAGTCCGAACGGCGCCGCTAAGGCGATGTCGCCGTCCGCCTCCATCCGCACCCCGACCGCGAAGGCCGGCGCGACGAACCGATCCAACGCCTCGGCGGTGCGGGCGACGGGCGGATAGGTCTCCCCGAACTTGGCCGGAAACCACTCCGACACGCGGCGCTGGTTGCGCACCTCCACCCGGCTGCGCAGAGGCTCGTCGAAGGCCGCGGCGACCCGCCGGATCACCGCATCCTCGGCGTCCCAGCTGACGTCCTCATCGAAATAGCCGAGGTCGAAGTCCTTGATCCCGTGCCCGGCCGGTCGCCCCGTGATCGCGTTCCAGACGCACTGGTAGACGCTGCCGGAGAAGATCAGCCAGTCGTTCAGATCCAGGGTCGCGGCCGTGCGCAGCACCGTCATCAGGTCCGGATCGTTCCGCACCGTCGCGATCAGCCGTTCTTCAAGGGTCCGGTCCGCGTCCATGCCGCCGTTCAAGCCGATTCCCCCCGCGGCGTCACGCTGGCGTTTCGGCGGGTTGTTCTGTAAGAGGCGCGCGCCTCCCCGCACCGTCGCACGAAACCTCGCGGCCCGACCGTTTCCGGCCGCTCCTCCCCGTTATCTGAATGAACCTGCGCAACGTCGCCATCATCGCCCACGTCGACCACGGCAAGACCACGCTGGTGGACCAGCTGCTGGCCCAGTCCGGCGTGTTCCGCGCCAACGAGGCGACCACCGAGCGCGCCATGGACTCCAACGACCAGGAGCGCGAGCGCGGCATCACCATCCTGGCCAAGGCCACGTCGGTGCTGTGGAACGGCAAGGCCGGCGAGACGCGCATCAACATCATCGACACGCCGGGCCACGCCGACTTCGGCGGCGAGGTGGAGCGGATCCTGGGGATGGTGGACGGCTGCGTCATCCTGGTGGACGCGGAAGAGGGCGTCATGCCCCAGACCAAGTTCGTGCTGACCAAGGCGCTGAAGATGGGCCTGCGTCCGATCCTGTGCATCAACAAGGTCGACCGCGCCCACGCCGATCCGGACCGGGTGCATCTTGAGACGATCGAGTTGTTCGAGGCCATCGGCGCCTCGCCGGAACAGCTGGACTTCCCCCACATCTACGCCTCGGGCCGCAACGGCTGGGCGACGCTGGACCTGAACGAGAAGTCCGAGACCCTCGCGCCGCTGTTCGACCTGATCGTCGATCACGTGCCGCCGCCCCCGGTCGCCCAGAACAAGGACAAGCCGTTCCAGATCCTGAACGTGCTGATCGAGAGCGACCCGTTCCTGGGTCGTCTGCTGACCGGCCGCATCGAGAGCGGCAAGGCAGTTCCGGGCATGGCCATCAAGGCGCTGGACCGTGACGGAAAGCAGATCGAACAGGGCCGCATCACCAAGGTGCTGGCCTTCCGCGGCCTGAAGCGCCAGCCGGTCGACGAGGGCGCCGAGGCGGGCGACATCGTCGCCATCGCCGGGATGTCGAAGGCCACCGTCGCCGACACCCTCTGCGCGCTTGAGGTCACCGAGGCCCTGCCCGCCCAGCCGATCGATCCGCCGACCATCTCCATGACGGTCTCGGTCAACGACAGCCCGCTGGCCGGGCGCGAGGGCGACAAGGTGCAGTCGCGCGTCATCCGCGACCGCCTGCTGAAGGAAGCCGAGGCCAACGTCGCCATCCGCGTGACCCAGACGGCCGGCGCCGACGCCTACGAAGTCGCCGGCCGCGGCGAGCTGCAGCTGGGCGTTCTGGTCGAGAACATGCGCCGCGAAGGCTTCGAGCTGTCGATCAGCCGCCCGCGCGTGGTCTATCAGACCGGCGAGAACGGCGAACGGCTGGAGCCGATCGAGGACGTCATGATCGACGTCGACGACGAGTTCACCGGCGTCGTCATCGAGAAGCTGAGCCAGCGCAAGGCCGAGCTGAAGGACATGGGTCCGTCGGGCGCGGGCAAGACCCGCATCCAGCTGATGAGCCCGTCCCGCTCGCTGATCGGCTATCAGGGCGAGTTCCTGACCGACACCCGCGGGTCCGGCGTGCTGAACCGCGTGTTCAGCCACTACGAACCGCACAAAGGGGCCATCGAGGGTCGGCAGAAGGGCGTGCTGGTCTCGAACTCCGACGGCGACACGGCGGCCTTCGCCCTGTGGAACCTCGAGGATCGCGGCGTCATGTTCGTGGGCGCCGGCGAGAAGACCTATCAGGGCATGATCATCGGCGAGAACAGCCGGTCGGACGACCTGGACGTCAACCCGATCAAGGGCAAGCAGCTGACCAACGTGCGCGCCTCGGGCAAGGACGAGGCCGTGCGCCTGACCCCGCCGCGGCGGCCGTCCCTGGAGCAGGCCATCGCCTACATCGAGAGCGACGAGCTGGTGGAGGTGACGCCGAAGTCGATCCGCCTGCGCAAGCAGGTGCTGAACCCCTCGTTCCGCAAGAAGCGCGTCCGCGAGGACTGAGCGGTTTGCGGCCAAGCTGAAACGCTCTTGTTCCCTCGGACGTTAACGCTGCGCCGGTCGCCTCCCTGACCGGCGTCAATGGGGAGATGTCCCATGCGTAAACTTCTGCTTCTGACCGGCGCGGCCCTGGCCGTGTCGGCGGCCCCGGCGGCGGCCCAGGTATTGGGCGGCGTCGGCGGCAATGTGTCCGGCAACGTCGGCGTCGGCGTGTCGCGCCCTGATCTGGGCGTCGGCCAAACGGTCCGCGAAGGCCGACAGTTCGGCCGCGACACGGTCCGGTCCACCCGTGACGCCCTGCCCGGGGCGGAAGTCGGCGTCGACGCCCGCGGCGGCACGTCGATCTCGGCCCGCCCCAGCCGCGTCTCGACCCAGACCGATCTGGCCGTCGGCACCGAAGTCCGGGCGCGTGACGGCGACGTGATCGGCTCGGTCGTGGGCACGACCCGAAACGCCCGCGGCTATGTCCAGACCGTCCTGATCCGCACCGCCGACGGCGTGGTCCGCTCGGTGCCGGCGGCGTCGGCCGACGTCCAGGCGGACGTCGGCGGCTCCGTCATGGTCAGCCGCTGGGACCGTCGTCGTGTTGAGCGCCAGCGTCCGGTCGACGATTCGTCCATGGGCGATCGTCAGAGGGAAGTGCAGCCCTGAACAAGGGCTTGGGGCATGGGTTTCCCGGCCCATCCCCTGCATTCTTCACAATGAAGAAGGGCGGCCTCCTTGCGGGGGCCGCCCTTTTCCGTTCGGCTGGTCTGGAGATCAGGCCCGGCGCTTCACCAGACCCAGCAGGAACAGCAGGATGATCGCGCCGATGGTGGCGACGATGGTCGAGCCGATCCAGCCGCCCCAGTTGAAGCCCAGGGCGTTCGCCAGAAAACCGCCGATCACGGCGCCAACGATGCCGACGATCAGATTGGTCAGAAGGCCGTGATTGCGGCCCATGATCTGTTCGGCCAACCAGCCGGCGATGATGCCGACGATGATCCAGAAAATGATGCTCATGACGCTAGGTGCTCCCTTCGATTGCCAAGCTGCCCTGAGTAATGCGCCCGCGGCTGGGCGGTTGCGTCGCGACTGAACATCGTCGCGCCGCGCGTTCGCCGAACGCCGTCACTCCCCCGTCACGCGATCCCGGCATGTCCCTTGCCGCGTGAGGGGCGAGCCGTGCCGTTTCGGGACGGTCCGCAATCAGGGGAACTGGGGCCATGGCCACCGACATCGACCTTCACCTCGGCCGCCGCCTGCGTCGCCGCCGCCGCCTGCTGGGCCTGACCCAGCAGCAGCTGGCCGCCCAGGTCGGCATCCGCTTTCAGCAGATCCAGAAGTACGAGTGCGGCGCCAACCGCATCTCGGCCGCGCGCCTGTGGCAGCTGTCGGAAGCCCTGGAGGCGCCCGTCAGCTATTTCTACGACGGCCTGACCGAGGCCTTGGAGCGCCGCGAGGCCGCTCAGACCAACCACGGCGGCGAGATGTACAGCCGCAAGGAGACGCTGGACCTGATCCAGGCCTATTACCAGCTCGACGAAAAGCCGCGCCGGCGCCTGCTGGATCTGGCCAAGTCGCTGCACGTCGAGGGCGACGCCGCCTGATTTGAGGTCGTGACGGCGCGGGGCGGCGTCTGTATGCCCCCGCCCATGACCGAGCTCGAAGCCTTCGCCGTCGATCTGGCCCGCGCCGCCGGCGCCGCCAGCCTGCCGCTGTTCCGCACCGGCGTGGGGTTCGACGACAAGAACGCGGGCGGCGACTGCGATCCCGTGACCCGCGCCGACCGCGACGCGGAAGCGGCGATGCGGCGCCTGATCGCCGAGCGCTTTCCCGATCACGGCGTGGTGGGCGAGGAATATGGCGAGGACCGGCCGGACGCCGAGCACGTCTGGGTGCTGGACCCCGTGGACGGCACGCGCGCCTTCGTCGCCGGCCTTCCGCTGTGGACCTGTCTGATCGGCCTGCGGATCGCGGGACGGCCGACAGTGGGCGTGGTGGCCCAGCCCTATCTGGACGAGATCTTCGTGGGCGGCCCTTCGGGCGCGCGCCTGCTGCGGGCCGACGCAGAGACGCCGCTGGCGGTACGCGCCTGCCCCAGCCTGAACGACGCGGTGATCGCCACGACCGACCCCGACATCTTCACCGGCGCCGAACTGGGCGCCTGGCGTCAGGTGCGCGCGGCGGCCAAGCTGGCCCGCCTCGGATGCGACGCCTACGCCTATGCCATGGTGGCGGCCGGCCACATGGACCTGGTGGCGGAAACCGGACTGAAGGTGTGGGATTGGACCGCGCTGGTTCCGTTGATCGAGGCCGCCGGCGGCCGCATCACCGACTGGCTGGGCCAGCCGCCCGGAACCGACGGCCGCATCCTGGCCGTCGGCGACGCGAGCCTGACGGATCAGGCGCTGGTGGCGCTGAGACGCGCGGTGGTGTGACGCCGCCCTCAAGCAGCGAGCAGGCGCGGCGCGAGCGGTAGGGCAACCAAAAATGCGGGAAAGGTGGAGACCGCGACCCGAAGGGGAATTCGTTGTGGCTGCTGCCTTCCGGCCCTGACCAGGTTGGCGAAGCCTTCGCCCGCGATCTCCGGGCGCACATATGCGATTTCGCGGTCGCGGACGCAAGCGGGGCCGCGCTATTCAGGCGGCATGAGCGACGCGCCGCCCAACATCTTCGCCGGCAATCCGCTGGACCGGGCGGGCGACCGCCGCAACGACCCGACCTTCATCGCGGAGATGACCGCCCATCCCGAGGCGCTGGCCCTGCGCTGCGACGCCGCCGGCCCCGTGACCGAGCCTGGTCCGGACGGGCCGCGACTGGCCTGGGCTCCCCTGGCGAACGCGCGGGCCGGCGCGGTGGGAGGCGAGGTCTTTCTGGGGTTGTGGAAGGACGCGCCCGTCTTCGCCGTCGAAGTGGCGGACGGCGGCATGCCCTTGCGCGAGGCGGCGATGGCGCTGGGCGTCGCGGACGCGGCTATGGCGGGGACTGCGAAGAGCCTGTTCGACTGGCGGCGGCGGAACCGGTTCTGCCCCAACTGCGGGTCCGAGACAGCGGCGACCGGCGGGGGCTGGCGGCGCGCCTGCCCCGGCTGCGGCGCCGAGCATTTCCCGCGCGTCGATCCGGTCTGCATCATGCTGCCGGTGTTTCAGGACCGGTGCTTCGTCGCACGCGGCCCGGCGTGGCCTTCCGGCCGGATGTCCGCCCCGGCCGGCTTCATCGAGCCCGGCGAGACGATCGAGGAGGCCTGCGCCCGCGAACTGTTCGAGGAGGCGGGGCTGAGCGTCACGCGCGTGCGCCACCACTCCAGCCAGCCCTGGCCGTTCCCGTCGCAGCTGATGATCGGCCTGGTCTGCGCCGTCGACAGCGACGCGGTGACGCTGGACCCGAACGAGCTGGCCGAGAGCGCCTGGCTGACGCGTCAGGAGGCGGCCGACGCCCTGGCCGGCCGCCATCCGACGGTGATCGCCCCGCCCCCCGTCGCCATCGCCCGCACCCTGATCCAGGCCTGGGTCGACGGGTTCGAACCCTGAGGCGGCTCAGTTGCCGGCGTTGTAGGAGCGGACGCCGAAGTGGCAGTTCGACGCGCAGGTCGCCATCTGCACCTCGAAAGTGTAGCGGCCGCCCTGACCGGCCGGGATGACCACCATCGGCGCGTCATCCGGCTCAAAATCCGAGCCCACCTCATTGCCCGAGGAGTCTCTGACGACGAGATCGAGGTCCGAACAGCCTTCGTCGCATGCGCCGATGACGATGTAGTTGGCCCCGGAAGCCACGTTGAAGGTGCCGGTGGTCGAGCCGCCCTGCGACAGGCGGCCGGTCGCGCGGCTGGCGGCGGAAATTCCGAACTCGGCTTCCAGCTGGCCGAAGATGTAGTCGACCAGGGCGGCGCCGGTGGCGTCCTGGGCGGAGGCCGTGCCTGCGGCGCCCATCAAGGCGACGGCGGCCACGGAAGCGGCGATGAGGCGTTTCATGGTTCCCTCCCGAAGTGAGGCCACATTGATGCGCTTCTCCCCCAGAGGACGCAAATGACGTCTCCTGACGCGGCCGTCGTCAGACCAGCGCCCGTGCGGCCTCCAGATCGGCGGGATTGTCGATCGAAAGCGGTGGTGCGTCGATCACCGCGGCCCAGATCGACAGGCCCATCTCAAGAGCGCGTAACTGTTCCAGTTTCTCGCGGCGTTCCAGCGGCGAGGGCGGGGCGGCGCAGAACCGCTCCAGCGCCTCGCGGCGGTAGCCGTAAATGCCGACGTGACGCCACACGGGCCCGTCGCCGTAAAGGCTCGATCGCGTGAAATAGAGGGCACGACCATGCCGCTCGCCCGGTTCCATGGCCAGAACGGCCTTGACCACGTCGGGGTTCGACCGGTCCGAAAGATCGGTCTCCGGCGCCACCAGTGTGGCGACGTCGCAGCCCGGCTGGCCGTGAAGCAGGGCTGCGCATGCGGTGGACAGGCCGGGATCGGCGAACGGCATGTCGCCCTGCAAGTTGATCACCGCGTCGTGGCGGTGGTCGGGATCCAGCGCGTCCAGCGCCGCCCGAATGCGGTCCGAGCCCGACGGCAGGTCCGGATCGGTCAGCACCGCCAAGCCGCCGGCGTCGAGGATCGCTTCGACGATCTCCGGGTCGCCTGCCGCCACGGCCACGGGCAAGCCGGACGCCATGGCGCGTTCCCAGGCCCGGACGATCATGGGCGTGCCGCCGATGTCCGCCAGCGGCTTTCCTGGCAGGCGGGTTGCCGCCATCCGGGCGGGAATGAGCACGAGGGGGTTCATGCGGCGGTCGGTCCCTTCATGCCGCGGCCGGGGCCGGTTGCGAACCGGGCGCTAGCGTGTCAGAGACGCCCACGCAAGGCGAGGCCGCCTTCACGCGCCCCGGCGCGCGCGGTCCGCGGGTCATGACAACAAGTGGGATGCGACGACGCGATGAGCGGCGATCTGAAGTGGAACAAGATCATGGGCGCCGGTCTGGCGACCGCCTTGGTGATCATCGGCGTCCAGAACGTCACCAACGAACTCTATCACGCCGAGCCGCCCGAAAAGATGGGCTATTTCGTCGACGTGCCGGAAGAGGCCGCCGAGGGCGCCGCCCCCGCCGCCCTGCCGATTGACTGGGGCACGGTTCTGCCGGTCGCCGACCTGGCCGCCGGCGAGGCCGCCTTCGCCCGCTGCCAGGCCTGTCACACCATCACGGCCGGCGGCGCCGACGGCATCGGTCCGCATCTGTACGGCGTCGTGGGACGCGGCGTGGGTTCAGTCGGCGGGTTCGCCTATTCCGAGGCCATGGTCGCCCATCGCGGCGAAGCCCCAGTCTGGGATCTGGACGCGCTGGACGCCTTCATCACGTCGCCGCAACGCGCCGTGCCGGGCACCAAGATGTCGTTCGCCGGCCTGCGCGACGAGCAGACCCGCATCAACCTGATCGCCTATCTGAGGGCCCAGGGCTCGACCGGTTTCCCGATCCCGGCGCCCGACCCCGCCCGCCAGCCGGGCGCGGCCGCTCCGGTCGAGGGCGCGGCTCCCGCGGAAGGTGCGGCGGAAGCCGGCGCGACGACGGGCGCTCCGGTCGAAGGCGCCGCCGCCCAGCCCACCGCCGAGGCCTCTCCGGCCGCGGCCGGCTGACGCCGATCAGATCCGCCTGAAAATCGGCGCGCCGAAGCCGTCGGATCTCTGGCGGGCGTCGGCGTCCGCCATGGCCTCGATCACGACGGCGCCCACACGACCTGAAGCGTGGATCAGGGAGCCGGGCCCGACCATCAGGGCCGCATGGCCGCTCCATCCCGCCCCGCCGACCGGATGGGGCCAGATCACCAAGTCGCCGCGACGCAGGTCTGAAAGACTGACCGCCGACCCGATTTCCGCCTGACCGTCGGCATAGCGCGGTGCGGATCGGCCGCCGGCGATCAGACAGACCTGGACCAGCCCGGCGCAGTCGATCCCACGGTCCGACCGACCGCCCAGCACATGCGGCGCGCCGACCAGACGCTCGGCGACCACGACCGGATCCGGTTCGAACTCCCCGATCGGCGCCAGGCTCACGTCGCCGACCGCATCGCGCGTCGGATCGACCATGGCGTTCAACGGCAGCGTCCCGCCGATCGAAGCGACACGATGCGTCGGGGCATGGACGTCCGCCGACAGGCGGGAAGCGTCGACCCAGCCCACCACGCCGTCGCGGCGACACTGGCCCCAAGCCCGATTTCCTTCTCGCGTCAGGACGTCGAACGCCTCGCCGAAGAGAAGCTGGGAGACGCAGTTTCCCTGATCGTCGAACACGTCGGTCGCCGGAGCGGTCGCCTGCATGGACTCCGCAGTGCGGTATTCCGGCGCGCGAAAAACCCCCTCCAGCGCCTGGGCGGCGAAGTCGGGGCGCGCGGGCAGGAAGCGCGGGTCCGGGCTGTGGAGATCGTGCGGCAAACGTCGGGTCCGGTTCGTCGCCGATCCTGACGCGGAAGGCCGAAAGGGCCGTTAACGCGGGCGGTCAGCCCTGTGGAAATCTACACCGCATCATGTCGAAGGCGGCGCGGATTCCCTGCGCCTCTCCGCCCTCCGGCCAGCCAGGGCGAGCGCGGGGATTCCAGGCGAAGACGTCGAGGTGCGCCCAGGCGCCGGTATCGGGCGCGAAGCGTTGCAGGAACAGGGCGGCGGTGACCGAACCGGCCTGGGCCCAAGCGGCGGAATCGTTGCGCAGGTCGGCGATCTCGGCCTCGACCGAGGTGCGGTAGCCGGGCCACAGCGGCATGCGCCACAGCGGGTCGCCGACGCGGGCCGAGGCGGCCAGAAGGTCCGCGGCCAGCGTCTCGTCGTCGGTGTAGAGCGGCGGCAGTTCCGGCCCCAGGGCGACCCGCGCCGCGCCGGTCAGGGTGGCGAAATCGAGGGTCAGGTCGGGCCGATGCTCGCCCGCGCGGGCGAGGGCGTCGGACAGGATCAGCCGCCCCTCCGCATCGGTGTTGCCCACCTCGACGGTCAGGCCCTTGCGCGTCTGCAGCACGTCGCCGGGGCGGAAGGCGTCGGCGGAGATGGCGTTCTCGACCGCGGCGACCAGCACCACCAGCCGCACCGGCAGGTCCGCGCCCATGATCAGTTGCGCCAGGCCGAGAACGTGGGCGGCGCCGCCCATGTCCTTCTTCATGTTGCGCATGCCGGCGGCGGGCTTGATGTCCAGGCCGCCGGAATCGAAGGCCACGCCCTTGCCGACGAGGGCGACCAAGGGGCGGTCGGCGGCGTCCAGATTCCAGCCGATCTCGATCAGGCGCGGCGCGCGATGCGGGGCGGCTGCGCGGCCGACGGCGTGGACGGCGGGATAGTTCGCCTTCAGCAGGGCGTCGCCGGTGGTGACCTCGACGGAAGCGCCGTGGACCTTGGCCACCTCACGGGCCTCGGCCTCGATCTCGGCCGGGCCCATGTCGGCGGCGGGGGTGTCGACCATGCGGCGGACGCGGAAGCAGGCGTCGGCGATGGCGCGGGTCGCGTCCAGATCCAGAGCGGCGGGCGCGACCAGGCGCGGGCGGGGTCCGGACTTCGCCTTGTAGCGGTCGAACTGGTACGCCCCCAGCAAGAAAGCCAGAGTCAGGGCGTGCGCCTCCTCGTCCGACCACCCTTCCAGCCGCCAGTCCGCGGCGGGCAGCTTCGCGGCGAGACACCGCCCGGCCATGGGGTCCAGGCCCTTTTCGCCGACGCCCATCAGAGCATGGTCCGGCTTTCCGTCCGTCCCCGGCACGATCAGCACCTGACTCGGCTTGCCGCCGAAGTCGTTCGCCGCCGCCCAGGCCGCGGCCATCCCGCCCAGCCCGTCCACGCCGCGCGCGGGCCGCACCGGCAGGGCGGCGTCGGAGGCGGGGATCAGGACGTCGGCGGCGGCGATCATGCGGAGGCTCCGGATACACGAGCGTTAACGGTCCCTTGACGCGCGGGGGCGACTCTTCTCTCCCGAACGCCGGACGGACCGATCCCATGTCGCGCACCCTTCTGCTCGCCGCAACAGCCCTCTGCCTACTGACGACCCCGGCCGTGGCGCAGCAGGCGGCGGGCGCTTCGTCGACCGACCGCGCCGCCTATGAGCGGATGGACCCGCTCAGCCGCTCGCTGTTCTGGTCGCAGGAGTTCGAGAAGAACCCGTCCGACCCCGAGGCCGCCGCCGCCCTGCCCCGCGCCTTGCGCGAACTGGGCCGTCATCAAGAGGCCGCCGAGGCCGCCGAGCGCGCTCTGGTGGTACAGCCGGACAACGTCGACGCCCTGCTGGAGGCGGGACGCGCCCACATCGCGAGGGGTCAGGCCTTCTATGGCGTGGCGCATCTGGAACGGGCGGCCCGGCTGGCCCCGCGCGATTGGCGGCCGCTGTCGCTGCTGGGCGTGGCCTACGAGCAGGTCAAGCGGCCGGACGACGCCGCCGACGCCTGGGCCCGGGGCCTGGCGCTGTCGCCCGACAATCCCGCCATCCTGGCCAACATGGCCATGGGCCCGCTGACGTCCGGCGACTTGGTCACAGCCGAAGACCTGCTGCGCCGCGCCGCCGCCCATCCGGACGCGGGCCTGCAGGTGCGCCAGAACCTGGCTCTGGTGCTGGGGCTCAAGGGCGACCTGGCCGAGGCCGAACGGATGCTGCGCCGCGACCTGCCGCCCGAGGTCGCCGACGCCAACCTGGCCTGGATCCGACAGCGGGTGGAAACCGGCTCCGCCGGCGCGCGGACCTGGAGCTCGCTGCAATAGGCTCGCCGTCAGAGACGGCGCGTCCTATATCTCGCCCATGATCGACGAGATCTATTCCAAGGACATCCTGCGCCTGGCTGCGGACCTGCCGCACGCGGGACGGCTGGAGCTGCCGCAGGGCAGCGGCGAGCGCACGGCGAAGCTGTGCGGTTCGCGCGCCGTCGTGGACGTGAAGATCGGGCGGCGCGGCGAGGTGGAGCATTTCGCCCAGGACGTGAAGGCGTGCGCGCTGGGTCAGGCGGCGGCGTCGATCGTGGGCGCGAACGCCGTCGGCACGGACCTGACCGAGGCGAGGGCCGCGCGCGACGCCATGCGCGCCATGCTGAAGTCCGGGGGCGAAGGGCCGACGGGCCGGTTCGAGGGTCTGCGAATCTTGAAGCCCGTCGCAGATTATCCGGCGCGTCACGCCTCGACCATGGTGGCGATCGAGGCCCTTTGCGACGCGATCGAGGACGCGATCACCCGGCGCCTGACCTGGAGTCCGCCCTATTACGCGGAGCCGAGCTGGGAAGAGCAGGAAGCCGAGCGAACTCGCGGCGCCGGCGCGGCCTGAACCCGTGTCCGGCCGAAACCTGTACGAGGGCGGCGTTCGTTTGGCGCATCGCGCCTACAAGCTGACCTTCAGCCTGATCTTCGGACAGCAGTGCCGGTTCCTGCCGACCTGTTCCGACTACGCCCGCGACGCCCTGATCCTGCATGGACCGGCGCGCGGGGGATGGCTGACGGTGCGCCGCCTGTGTAAGTGCCATCCATGGGGCGGATCGGGCTACGATCCGGTGCCGCCGAAGAAGCCAGAAGCATGATCGACCTGAAATTTCCCGACGGCGCCGTGCGCCAGTTTCCCCCCGGCACGACGGCCCGCGACGTGGCCCAGTCCATCTCCCCGTCGTTGGCCAAGAAGGCGCTATTGGCCGAGCTGAACGGCGAGCAGCGCGACATGGGCCGCGAACTGGAGACCGGCGGCGACTTCCGCCTGATCATGCGCGACGACCCGGAGGCGCTGTACACCATCCGCCACGACACGGCGCACGTGCTGGCTGAGGCCGTGCAGACCCTGTTTCCCGGCACGCAAGTGACCATCGGCCCGGCGATCGAGGACGGATTCTACTACGACTTCTTCCGCGAGGAGCCTTTCTCGACCGACGACTTCGCCGCCATCGAGAAGGAGATGGCGCGCATCGTCGACCGCGACGCCAGGTTCGAGCGCGAGGTCTGGGACCGGAATGACGCCATCGCGTTCTTCGAGGCCAAGGGGGAGAAGTTCAAGGCCGAGCTGATCCGCGACCTGCCCGAGGACCAGACGATCACGCTCTACAAGCAGGGCGACTGGATCGACCTGTGCCGGGGGCCGCACTTCCCCTCGACGCGGCACGTCGGCAAGGCGTTCAAGCTGACCAAGCTGGCCGGCGCCTATTGGCGGGGGGACTCGAAGCGCGAGCAGCTGCAGCGCATCTACGGGACCGCTTGGGCGACGAAAGAGGATCTGGACGCCCATCTGCAACGCCTGGAAGAGGCCGAGAAGCGCGACCACCGCCGGCTGGGCCGGGCCATGAACCTGTTCCACATGCAGGAGGAAGGCCGCGGCATGGTCTTCTGGCACCCCAAGGGCTGGGTGCTGTGGCGGGTCATCGAGGCCTATATGCGGCGCCGCCTGGACGCCGCCGGCTACGTAGAGGTCAAGACGCCCCAGGTGCTGGATCGCAAGTTCTGGGAGGCCTCGGGCCACTGGGAGAAGTACCGGCCCAACATGTTCGTCTGCGAGACGGTCGAGGGCGAGGAGCTGTCGCTGAAGCCGATGAACTGCCCGGGCCACGTGCAGATCTTCGATCAGGGCCAGCGGTCGTATCGCGAGCTGCCCTTGCGCATGGCCGAATTCGGCGCCTGCCACCGCTACGAGCCTTCCGGCTCGCTGCACGGGCTGATGCGGGTGCGCGGCTTCGTGCAGGACGACGCCCACATCTTTTGCCGCGAGGACCAGATCGTCGAGGAGACCGCGCGGTTCATCGAGCTGGCCCGTTCGGTCCATGCGGACCTGGGCATGGAGACGGCCTACATCAGCCTGGGCACCCGGCCGGAGACCCGGGCGGGCTCGGACGCGTTCTGGGACAAGGCCGAGGCGCTGATGGCCGAGGCGGCCCGCGCCGCCGGGACCGAGCCGGTGATCACGCCCGGTGACGGCGCCTTCTACGCGCCCAAGCTGGACTTCATCGTCAAGGACGCCATCGGCCGGGAGTGGACCTGCGGCACGATCCAGCTGGACTACGTCCTGCCGGAGCGGCTGGGCGCGGAATATGTCGGCGAGGACGGGCAGAAGCATCGCCCCGTGATGCTGCACCGCGCGATCCTGGGGTCGTTCGAGCGGTTCATCGGCATCATGATCGAGAACTACGCCGGGGCCTTCCCCCTGTGGCTGGCGCCGGTGCAGGCCGTGGTGGCGACCATCGTGTCGGAGGCGGATCCGTATGCGGAGGACGTCGTGGCCCGGTTCCGCGCCGCCGGCCTGCGGGTCGAGACCGACCTGAGGAACGAAAAGGTCGGCTATAAGGTGCGAGAACACTCCGTCGCCAAGGTGCCGGTGATCACCGTGGTCGGCCGCCAGGAGGCCGAGCGGGGCGAGGTCGCCATCCGTCGTCTGGGCAGCCAGGCGCAGGAGGTGGTCACGGTCGAGGAGGCCATCCGCATCCTGACCGAAGAGGCGACGCCGCCGGACCTGAGGCGAGGCTGATCAGGAGTCGCGTGACAGGTCGGCCCGAATGCTGCCGATCCGTCGCTCGTCCAGGATGACGTGCGCCGCGATGCCGCTGGCGTGGGTTTTCAGCAGGGCCTCGGCCTGAGCCATGGCCTGCTCGGGCGTCTCGGCGTCCAACGCTTCCATGTGCGGGACGCCCATGAGGTCGCGCTCGATGAAGCAGAAGTAGGTCGGCATGCGCTGTGTCCCTGTCGAACAGGGGTCTAGCATCCGACCTTCCGGGTTTGTGCCCGCCGCGCGACACAGGGGAGCCGACCGCAGTCGCGGCGCGTTGGGGCAGGATGCCCCAACCGCCGGAAAACCTGTTCATCGCCGCGCTCGAACCTGAAGAGGCCGCCGCCCTGCGCCCACTGCTGCGGCGGGTCGCGGTCACCTCGGAGCAGACCGTGGTCCCGCAGGGCGCGACCCTGACCGAGGTGCATTTCCCGATCGACGCCCAGTTCGCCAACGTAGTGCGCTTCGCCGACGGCACGGCGGTGGAAACGGCCGTCATCGGCCACGAGGGACTGACGGGTCTGGCCCCCTTCATGGCCGACCGGCCGTGCGCCTGGGAAATCCTGTGCCGCGCCGGCGGCGAGGCCTGGGTCGTCGGCGTCGGCCCGCTGCGCGCCCTCGCCATTCGGCGGCCGGGCCTGATGGCGCGACTGCTGGCGCTGACGGATCTCTACCAGGCGCAGGCGGCGCAGACGGCGGCGTGCAACGCGCTGCATCCGGTGCCGGACAGGCTGGCGCGTTGGATCCTGACGGCGCGCGACCTGTCGCCGAACGAAACGCTGTATTTCCGCCAGGAAGAACTGGCGCGCTTGATCGGGGCCCGGCGGTCGACCGTCAGCGAGGCGGCGGCCCAACTCCGTCGCCGCAAGGTCATCGCCTACAGCCGCGGCGTGATCCGCATCGCCGATCGGCCAGGTCTCGAATCCGCTGCCTGCGAGTGCTGGCGCATGCTCAAACCCCGCCTGGACGCCGTCCACACGCCCGGAGTCGGCTCCCCGACATAGGAACCCCCTTCGGCCCCGGGGCTTTCGGATGCATCGCCAACCGGAGAAGAGCCATGGCCGAGAAGACCCTGGACACCCTGTTCCACGACACCCTGCGCGACATCTACTACGCCGAGCGAAAGATATTGAAGTCCCTGCCCAAGATGGTTCGCGCGGCGCACTCGCCCGAGCTGAAGGCCGCGTTCGAAAAGCACATCGGCCAGACCGAAGGCCAGGTGGAGCGTCTTCAGCAAGTGTTCGACATCATCGGCAAGCCGGCCCGCGGCAAGACCTGCGACGCGATCGAGGGCATACTGGCCGAGGGCGACGAGATCGCCGAGGAGTACAAGGGCACGGCCGCTCTGGACGCCGGCCTGCTGGCCGCGGCCCAGGCCGTCGAGCATTATGAGATCACGCGCTACGGCACGCTGAAGCGCTGGGCTCTCGTGATGGGCCTGAAGGATGCCGCCGCCCTGCTGGACGAGACCATGCAGGAAGAGTCGCAGACCGACGAGGATCTGACCGCCATCGCCGACGCCTCCATCAACGCCGAGGCCCTGCAGGCCCAGGCGGCCTGATCACCCGTCGAACGACAGGCTGGTGAACTTGCCCTCGGCGTCTCGCGCGCCGATGCCGACCTTGACGGTGCGCCCGGCGGAGAAATCGACGTCGTAGATTTCCCGCCGAGCGTCGCCTTCGCCCTCGACGTCGATCAGCCGCATCTCGGTGATGCTGCCGAAGGTCTGCAGCACCTGGCCGACTTCCCACAGCTGCTCTTCGCACAACGGCACGAAGTTCGCGGCCAGCAGGTCGGCGTCGCACTCGCCGTCGGCCAGCGCGACGATGATCTGTCCCAGAGGTGCGCGAAACTGCCCGTCCTTCGCCGGGTCCTGCGCCGACGCTGCGGCCGCGAAGAACAAGGCGCCGGCGAAGACGCAGAGAGCGGCGGTCAGGCGCATGGGCTCAGCCGCCGACCCCGACGGACTCGTATTTGCCGTCGACCTTGTCGCCGATGGTCCACACCAGGGTCTGTCCGCTCTGGAAGGTGACGTCGTAGGTTTCGACCTTGGTCGCGCCCTCGCCGGAGGAGTCCTGCAGGGTGATCATCTCGATCGAGCCCAACGACGCCAGCGCCGGCCCGATCTGGTCGACCTGCTCCTCGCAGCGCGACAGAACCGTTTCGCCCATCAGGTCGGCGTCGCAGCGGCTGTCGGCCGCGACCTCGATGATCTTGATCAGATCGGCGCGATATTCGCCGTCGGTGGCGGGGTCTTGGGCGGAAGCGGCGCCGGCGAGAGCGGCGGCCGCGGCGAAGGCCGCGAAGGAAAGGGTCAGGCGCATGGGAGAAGGTTCCGTGGATGTGGCTTCACCCTGCGCCCGGCCCCGACGGCGCTCAAGTTAAAGCCCCGTCAGGTAGGTGAAACCTGCGTAATGACGCGGCGCCCGCCCTCAAGCAGCGAGCGACCGCGTCGCGAGTGGTAGGGGCCGCTTAAATATGGATCGCGTGGCCCAGCGCGCGCAGGGACGCCTCGTGGAAGGCCTCGCCCAGCGTCGGGTGGACGTGGATCACGCCGGCGACGTCTTCCAGCACCGCGCCCATCTCCAGCATCTGGGCGAAGCTGTTGGACATTTCCGACACGTGCTGGCCGACGGCCTGAACGCCGAGCAGGCGATGGTCCGACTTCGACGCAAGCACCCGCACGAAGCCGCCGTCCTCGCCCGCCTCGATGGCCAGGGCGCGGCCGATGGCCATTAGGGGGAAGACCGCCTGGATCACGTCGTCGCGGCCCTCGACGTCCTGCGGGCCGAGGCCGGCGGAGACGATCTCCGGCTCGGTGAAGCAGACGGCGGCGATGGTCACGGGGTCGAAGCGCTTGTCGTGGCCGGCAATGATCTCGGCCACCACCTCGCCCTGGGCCGAGCCCTTGTGCGCCAGCATGGGTTCGCCGGTCAGGTCGCCGACGGCCCAGACGTTCTTCATCGAAGTGGCGCAGCGGTCGTCGATCTTCACGAACGGCCCGTCCATGGCCACGCCCATGTTTTCCAGACCCCACCCCTTGGTGCGGGGGCGGCGGCCGACGGTGACCAGCACCTTGTCGGCCTTCAGCTTGACCGCATTGCCGTCCTTGTCGGTGACGTTCAGCGCGCCTTTCTCGAAGCCGCCCGCCTTGGCGCCCAGCATCAGGGTGACGCCGTGCTTCTCCATCCACTTGGCGACGGGATCGGTCAGGGCCTTGTCGTAGAGCGGCAGGATGCGGTCGGCCATTTCGACCACCGTCACCTCGGCGCCCAGCTTGCGGTAGGCGATGCCCAGCTCCAGCCCGATGTACCCGCCGCCGACGACCACCAGCCTGCCCGGCACCTTGTCCAGCGACAGCGCATCCGTCGACGAAATCACGTCGCCGCCGAAGGGCAGGAAGGGCAGTTCGACCGGCTCCGACCCCGTGGCCAGGATGACGTGTTCGGCGGTGATCGTGACGTCGCCCTCGGCGGTCCTGACCGTGCAGGTCTTGGCGTCGCTGAACTCAGCCCAGCCCTTCACCACCTTGACCTTGGCCTTCTTCAGCAGGGCCGCGACGCCGCCGTTCAGCTTTTTGACGATGCCGTCCTTCCACGCGACCGTGGCCTTCAGGTCGATCGCCGGCTTGGACGCCGTGATGCCCAGCGTCCCGCCGTCGGCCGCCTTGCTGACGGTCTCGAACTTGTTCGCCGCATGGATCACCGCCTTCGACGGAATGCAGCCGACGTTCAGGCAGGTCCCGCCCAGCCCGTCGCCGCCGTCGACCAGCACGGTGTCCAGCCCCAGCTGGCCGCAGCGGATCCCCGCGACATAGCCGCCGGTGCCGGCGCCGATGATGAGGACTTTGGGGGTGAGGGTCTGGGTCATCAGGTCATTTCACTTTTCGAGGCGAAAGCGGATCCTGTCCGAACAGGATCAGGGCTAAATCCGCTTCGTCGACAGAGGCGTCGTTGGATGTCGTGTCTTTCCGCGCCTCTAGAACGACATCGAGAATGGCGGATCGGGCGTCAGGAGAAGAGAGGTTTGCGCCGTAGCGCTCAAGCTCGGCGAGCCGACTGAGAACTCGCGGGGACCCATACAGACCGATACGGCTCTTGGCGTCCGCCAGTGCTGCGACGGCGGTGCTAGATCGGCCGGCAGTTGCCAGGGTCGACACTGCTCGGAAGTAATCAGCATAGGCCGTGGCCCGCAGGCTGCTGAGATGCTTCCGCCGCTCAAGAGACGTGCTGGACAGGTACTGCAAGCCAGCGCCGATCAGGACGCCGATCAGCGGCAGGATTGCGATGATCCAGCCGTTCACGTCCTCACCCCATCCACAGCGTCGCAGGGTGCTCCAGCAGGCCCTTGATGCGCTGCACGAACACCGCCGCGTCGTGGCCGTCGACGATGCGGTGATCGAAGCTGGAGGACAGGTTCATCATCTTACGAACGACCATCTGGCCGTCGCGGACCACGACCCGTTCCTGAATCTTGTTGGGGCCGACGATGGCGACCTCAGGGTGGTTGATGATGGGCGTGTGGGCGACGCCGCCCAGGGTGCCCAGCGAGGTGATGGTGATGGTCGAGCCCGACAGCTCCTCGCGGCTGGCCTTGCCCGACTTGGCGGCGCCGGAGACGCGGGCGATCTCCTCGGCCGTGTCGTACGGATCGCGCGCCTCGGCGTGGCGCACGACCGGCACCATCAGGCCGTTCGGCGTCTGGGCGGCGATGCCCAGGTGGACCGCATTGTGCGTCGTCAGCACGCCGGCCTCGTCGTCGTACCAGCTGTTGATGGTCGGCTGGTCGCGCAAGGCCACGACGATGGCGCGGGCGATGAAGGGCAGGACGTTCAGCTTTCCTTTGCCCGTCTTCTTCGCCTCGGCGTTCAGATGGGCGCGGAGCTCCTCCAGCGCCGTGACGTCGATCTCTTCCACATAGGTGATGTGCGGGATGCGGCGGACGCTCTCGGCCATCTTCTCCGCGATCTTGCGGCGCAGGCCGATGATGCGGGTCTCGGTCGTGCCCTCGGCCCTGGCGTAGGTGGAGCCGGCCGATCCTCCGGATACGGACGACCCGCGCCCACCGGAGGCGACGTAGGCATCCAGATCGCCGTGCTCGATGCGGCCGGCGGGGCCGGAGCCGGGGACGTACTGCAGCTCGATGCCCAGGTCGCGGGCGCGGGCACGCACGGCGGGCGAGGCCAGCGGGCGCTGGCCGCGTTCGGAGAAGGAGCGGGCGGCAAGAGCCCCTCCACCGCCTCTGGCGGCCCCCCTCACCCCGCTTTCAGCGCGGGGAGGAGACTTGGCCGCCGTCTCCTCCCCGTCCGCGCTTGCGGATGGGGAGGGGGACCGCGAAGCGGTGGAGGGGCTCTGAGTCACAGGCGCGGACGCCACATTCCCCTTGCCCTCGACCTTGAACGACACCAGCGGCCCGCCGACGGCGACCTGCTGGCCCGCTTCGCCGTGGGTGGCGACGACGACGCCGGAGACGGGCGAGGTGATCTCCACCGTCGCCTTGTCGGTCATCACGTCGGCCAGGATCTGGTCCTCGGACACGGCGTCGCCGACCTTGACGTGCCAGCCGACCAGCTCGGCCTCGGCCGTGCCTTCGCCGACGTCCGGCAGCTTGAAGACGTAGTTGGCGCCGTCGGCCGCGGCGGGGGCGGCCGATGCCGCTGCGGGCTTCGGCGCTTCGGCCGGAGCGGGCGCAGGCTCGCCCTTCGACGCAGGTGCCGGAGCCGGTTCGTCGGCCGACGCATTCCCCGCGCCCTCGACCTCGAACTCCACCAGCGGCCCGCGCACGGGGATCATCTGGCCGGGTTCGCCGTGGACGGCGGTGACCTTGCCGGAAACCGGGGCGGTGATCTCCACCGTCGCCTTGTCGGTCATGACGTCGGCGACGATCTGGTCCTCGGCGACCACGTCGCCGACCTTGACGTGCCAGCCGACCAGTTCGGCCTCGGCGGTGCCTTCGCCCACGTCGGGCAGCTTGAAGACGAAGCGACCCATCAGCGGCCCCCGCTCATCGTGACTTTCAGGGCGTCGGCCACGCGTTGCGGGCCGGGGAAGTATTCCCACTCAAAGGCGTGGGGATAGGGCGTGTCCCAGCCGGTGACGCGCGCGATCGGGGCCTCCAGCCAATGGAAGCAGCGCTCCTGAACCAGGGCGGACAGCTCGGCGCCGAACCCGGACGTTTTCGGCGCCTCGTGCACGATGACGCAGCGGCCGGTCTTCTTCACCGAGGCCTCGATGGTCTCGACGTCAAGCGGCACGAGGGTGCGCAGGTCGATGACCTCGGCGTCGACGCCCGCGTGCTCGGCGCCCGCCAGGCTGACCCAGACCATGGTGCCATAGGCCAGGATGGTGACGTCGTTGCCCTCACGCATCACCCGGGCCTTGCCGATCGGCTCGACGTGTTTGCCGGTCGGGACCTGGGCCAGTTCCTGCGCCTTCCACGGCGAGACCGGCTTCTGGTGCCAGCCGTCGAACGGGCCGTTGTAGAGGCGTTTGGGCTCGAAGAAGACGACCGGATCGTCGTCCTCGATGGCGGCGGTCAGCAGGCCTTTGGCGTCATAGGGGTTGGACGGGATGACGACCTTCAGACCCGCGATGTGGGTGAACAGGCTCTCGGGGCTCTGGCTATGGGTCTGGCCGCCGAAGATGCCGCCGCCATAGGGACTGCGGATCGTGATCGGCGAGGTGAACTGACCGCCGGAGCGGTAGCGCATCTTGGCCGCCTCCGACACGATCTGGTCGTAGGCCGGATAGATGTAGTCGGCGAACTGGATCTCGACGACCGGGCGCAGGCCGTAGGCGCCCATGCCGATGGCGGCGGCGACGATGCCGCATTCGCTGATCGGGGCGTCGAAGCTGCGGGTCAGGCCGTGCTTCTTCTGCAGGTGGTCGGTGACGCGGAAGACGCCGCCGAAATAGCCCGCGTCCTCGCCGAACGAGAGAACGTCGGGGTCTTCGGACATCTTCACGTCCAGGGCCGAGTTCAGCGCCTGGATCATGTTCATGGCCTGCGTGCCCGACTGCGGCGCGATCGACTTCGGGGCGTTCTTGGCGTCGACCATGTCGGGTTCGACCCCGTCGGTGCGGTCCGCTTCGGTGAAGACGGCGTTGTCGCTCATGATCAGACCCCCACCTGGCGCCGTTGCTCCGTGATGCGCCAGTCCTCGGTGGCGTAGACCTCCTCGAACATCGTCTTAACGCTGGGGCGCGACTGGCCGAGGGTGCCGATGGCCTCGGACTCCTTGCCGGCGGCGCGGACCTGTTCGACGGCGTCGGCCTCGGCGGCGGTCTGTTGCTCGTCGGACCATTCGCCGAGCGCGATCAGGTGCTGCTTCAGGCGCTCGACCGGATCGCCCAGTGGCCACTTCTCGTGCTCGTCGCCCGGGCGGTAGCGGCTGGGGTCGTCGGAGGTGGAGTGCGGCGCGCCGCGATAGGTGAACAGCTCGATCACCGTCGCGCCCTGGTTCGTCCGTGCCCGTTCCTCGGCCCACTGGGTCGCGGCCCAGACGGCCAGGAAGTCGTTGCCGTCCACCCGCAGCGCCGGAAGGCCATAGCCGATGGCCTTGGACGCGAAGGTCGTCTCCAGCCCGCCGGCGATGCCCATGAAGGACGAAATGGCCCACTGGTTGTTGACGACGTTCAGGATCACCGGCGCGCGATAGACGGCCGCGAAGGTCAGGGCGTTGTGGAAGTCGCCCTCCGCCGTGGCGCCGTCGCCGATCCAGGCGATGGCGATCTTGTCGTCGCCCTTGTAGGCGCTGGCCATGGCCCAGCCGACGGCTTGGGGCACCTGGGTGCCGAGGTTCCCCGAGATCGTGAAGAAGCCGTACTCCCTGGACGAGTACATGATCGGCAGCTGGCGGCCTTTGATCGGGTCCGCCGCGTTCGAGTAGATCTGGTTCATCATGTCCACTAGCGGATAGCCGCGCGCGATCAGAAGCCCCTGCTGGCGATAGGTGGGGAAGCCCATGTCCTCGCGGTTCAGGATCATGCCCTGGGCGACGGCGATGGCCTCCTCGCCGGTGCACTTCATGTAGAAGCTGGTCTTGCCCTGACGGTGGGCGCGGTGCATCCGGTCGTCGAAAGCGCGGGTCAGGATCATGGCCTTCAAACCCTTGCGCAGGGTCTCCGGGTCCAGCTTCGGGTCCCAGGGGCCGACGGCATTCCCCTGATCGTCCAGCACGCGCACCAGCTTGAAGGCGTGGTCGCGCATGTCGAACGGGGCGGTCGACACCGCCGGGCGATCGACTGCGCCGGGCGCGTCCAGCTTGATGTGGCTGAAGTCCGGGGCGTCGCCGGGCCGGCCCGAGGGCTCGGGCACGCGCAGGCTGAGCGCCGGGGCATTTGGCTTCTTCATCATCGATCCCGTTCGGTTGATCCGACCGCGTTTCCTCGATGGTGCATTAGCACGAGGGTGCGCGGGAAGGCTCGCTCAAATCTGACTTGCATATCGCCATTTGACGCTATTTCATTGCGCTGAATCATCGTTCGGAGAAACGCCTTGGCCGAAGAGCTGGACGCCATCGACGCCCGCATCCTGGACATCCTGCAGCACGACGCGGGTCTGTCGGTCGCGGAGGTGGCGGATCGCGTCGGGCTGTCCGCTTCGCCCTGCTGGCGCCGGATCAAGCGGCTGGAGGACCAAGGGCTGATCCTCAAGCGCGTGACCTTGCTGGACGCGGCGCAGCTTGGCCTGGATTTCGAGGTCTACGCCATCGTCAAGCTGAACCTGCCCTCGACCGAAAACCTGGAGCGGTTCGAGTCGGCCGTGGCCGCCTGGCCGGAGGTGGTGCAGTGCGCCACCATCACCGGGCGCGAGGACTATGTGCTGCGCATCGTCACCTCGGACATGCACGCCTTCGACAAGTTCCTGCGGGAGAAGCTGCTCGCCCTGGGCATCGTCTCCGACTGCGAGAGCCACATCGTCACCCGCGGCGTGAAGAACGTGACGACGTTGCCGCTTGGCCTCGTCACGCCGCACGTGGCCTGACTCCGACACATTGCCGATCGTTCAGTAGCCGCGACGCGATGAATGGCGCAGCTTTCCCGAACTCGAGGGGAGACCGCCGGATGCGCCTGACCACCCTGATCTGCGCCGTCGCCTGTCTGACCGCGCCTGCCGCCTTGGCACAGGATGCGGAAGGCGACGTCGCCGCCTTCTTCCGCCTGAGGTCCGAGGGCGCCGCGGCGGCTCAGGCCGGCGACATGGCCGCCGCCCGCGCCCGGCTGGACGAGGCGGACGCGCGCAATCCCGGACATCCCGGCCTGACCCTGATGCGGGCCAGGCTGGCTATGGGCGAGGGTCGTACGGCGGACGCCGTCGTGCTGGTGGAACGCTATGCCGGGCACGGCCTGAGTTTCGATCCGGCCGCGGACCGGACCCTCGCGCCGCTGGCCGGCACGCCCGCGCTGGCCGGGGCGGAGGCACGGCTGGCGCGAAACCGCGAGCCGGTCGGGGCGGACCGACTGACGCCGCTGTTCGAGGTCGCAGGATCGGGCCTGACCGAGGCCGTCGTGTGGGACGCCGCGCGCAACCGATGGCTGGTTTCACAGATCGCCGGGCGCACCATCCTGTCCGTGGACGGATCGGGAGCCACGATGCCTTTCCTCGGCGACGCCCTGAACCTCGGCGGCGTCTTGGGTATGGCCTGGGCCCCGGGGCGGACCCGGCTGTGGGCCGCCACGGCGCCCGTGCCGCCTGCAGTGGCGGACCTTCCGGCCGGCGCCGCGCCGCCCGCGCCCGCCCTGCTGCGCATCGATCCGGCGACGGGCCGCGTTCTGGCGCGGTTCGACCTTCCGGGCGGCGCGGAGGCCTCGCCCGGCGATCTGGCCGTGGCGTCGGACGGCACGGTGTTCGTGTCGGACTCCGCGCGCGGCGCCGTGCTGGTCTTGCGCCGCGGGAACGGCGAGGTCGAGACCCTGTTGGCGCCGGGCACGCTGGGCTCGCCGCAGGGGATCGTGCTCTCACCCGATGGGCGGGCGCTCGTCGTGGCGGACTATCCTTCCGGCCTGTGGCGGATCGACGTGGTGACGGGGGCCGCCATCCGCGCGTCGGCGCCCGACGACGCCTCCCTGATCGGAATCGACGGCCTAGTCGCTCACGACGGCGCGATCCTCGCCCTGCAGAACGGCACGGCGCCCCAGCGCGTTTTGCGCATCGACCTGAACGCGGACTGGACGGTCATTGAGCGGATAGAGGTGTTGGTCGCGAACCTTCCGGCGATAGACGAGCCGACCAACGGCGTCCTTCTTGACGGCGCTCTGGTGTTCGTGGCCCGATCCCAGTGGAGCGACTTCGACGGCGAGGGCCGGCCGAAATCGCCGGACATGGCGCCCGCCCGGGTCATGAGGCTGGCGCTCGACTGAAGGGACGACCGCATGATCGAGATGGTGATCCAGGCCCGGAAGAAGGACTTGGGCGGGTTCGAGGTGGGGCGCATCCTGCCCTTCCACGCGCGGCGCATGGTCGGGCCCTTCATCTTCCTGGACCAGATGGGGCCGGCGGAATTCGCCCCGGGATCCGAGGCCATCAACGTGCGGCCCCATCCGCACATCGGCCTGTCGACCCTGACCTATCTGTTCGAGGGCGAGATCATGCACCGGGACAACACCGGCGCGACCCAGGCCATCCGCCCCGGCGAGGTGAACTGGATGACGGCCGGCAGCGGCATCGTCCACTCCGAGCGCACCGACCCGCTGAAGAAGAGCGGGGGCGGCCCCATGCACGGCATGCAGGCCTGGATCGCCCTGCCGGAGGAACTGGAGGAAACCGCGCCGGCTTTCCATCATCACGGCGAGGGCGACCAGCCCAGCTATTCCAACCAGGGCCTGTTCGCGCGCCTGGTGGCGGGCGAGGCCTACGGCGCCAAGGCCGCCGTGCCGGTCTCGTCGCCGCTGTTCTACGTGCACTGGGAAATGGACGCCGAGGTCCGCACGGCGCCGCCGCCCGGCAAGGGCGCCGGCGGCATGGCCGAGCGCGCGCTGTACGTGGCCAAGGGGGAGATCGAGGTCGGCGACCGCACCTTCGGCGAGGGGCAGATGGTCGTTCTGGAGCCGCACGCCGAGCCGACCGTGCGCGCTGTCCGGCCCTCGACCGTCATGGTGCTGGGCGGCGAAAGCGTGGGGCCGCGCCACATCTGGTGGAACTTCGTCCATTCGAAGCAGGAGCGGATCGATCAGGCAAAGGCCGACTGGAAGGCCGGTCGCATGGCCCTGCCGTCCGAGGACGATCAGGAGTTCATCCCCTTGCCCGACGTGCCCTCCACGCCGGAGCCGGCGCCGACGAAGCCGGACCAGACGCACCCCGTCTGAGGCGCTTCAGCGGCGCGCCAGCTCCAGCTTCAGACGCTTTAGTTCCAGGCGCAGTTGTCCGATCTGTGCGACGGGCCACATCGACGTCTTGACGATCAAGGCCATCAACAGCGCCGTCGCCGACGGCAGGCCCCAGCGCAGCGCCACAAGCGCGTCGGTAGCCTGGAAAAAGCGCCATGCGGCCCAGACGCCCAGCACGAAGAGCACGCTCTGAACGACCATCATCAGCAGGTTGATCCAGGCCGTGGAGCCGCGGAACAGGCCGAAAATCTGGGCGAAGACGCCCGGCCCTTCCCCGATACGGGCCAGAAGCTCGCGCTCCTCGGCAGAGACGGCGGCGTCCATTTGGCGGTCGAAGTCAGTCATGGATATCTCCTTCCAACGTGGTGCGCAGTTTGCGCCGCGCATGCATCAGGCGGGTCTTCACCGTGCCCGCGGGAACGTCGAGCGCCACGGCCGTTTCGGCCACGGACAGCCCCTCGAAATGGTGCAGGGCGACGGTCGCCCGCTGATCCGGCGGCAGGGCGCGCACGGCGGCGCGCAGGCGGGCGTGGTCGTCGGCCGCGTCCCGCGCCGGCGCGTCCTCCACGACGATCGCCGCCTCCCGCGCGGCGTCCACGGCCAGGGCCCGGTCGCGGCGACGCCCGCCGATCACGGCCGCGCAACGCCGCGTGACGATGCGATAGGCCCAAGCCGGAAAGGCGGCCGGGTCGCGCAGGCCTTTCAGCCCCCGGACCATCTCCACCCATGCGGCCTGGACCGCATCGCGCGCGGGTTCGGCCTCTCCGAGAAGCCGACGGGCATGCGCCGTCAGTCTCGGGTTCCAGCGCGTGGCCAGCCGCTCGAAGGACGCCCGGTCGCCCAGCTGCGCCGACAGCACGAGCAACTCATCCATGGCCCGTTCGGCGGCGATGTCGGCGGTTTCTGTCATCTCGGTGGATAGGTGCGCGCGCACACCGATCAGGTTCAATCGGCGGCGCCGATTTCCGACAGGAAGCCCAGCAGCAGTGCGTTCACCTCGTCCGCCCGCTCCTGCTGCAGCCAGTGGCCGGCTCCGGAAAGGACGTGTCGCCCGCGCAGATCGGTCAGCCAGTCCGGCAGGCCCGCCTCTTGGGCGCCGGCGTAATGGCGGACGGGGTCGCGCTCGCCGACGATGAAGAGTGAGGGCACGGTGATCCGCCGGTCCTGCAGCCAGGCGGTCAGCTCCCAGTTGCGGTCGAGGCAGCGGTACCAGTCTACGGGGCCCTTGAAGCCCGTTTTCGTGAAGGCGTCGACGTACTCCTGGAAATGCTCCGGCGACAGCCACGGCGGCAGGGCGGCGTCGTCGGCGATGCTCCGCAGCAGGTCGACGCCCGGGGCGAGGAATCCGGTCGACTGGCGCGCGTCGGGGGTGGCGCCGTCGTAGGCGTGGAACATCTTGCGCAGGGCCGTGGCGGGATCGACGTCGAAGGCGGCGTGGGCGTCGGGCGCCTGGAAGCGGCTGATGTAGAGGTCGCCCAGCCCGGCGCGCTTCGAGATGGCGGCCATTGCCGGCGTCGGCGGGCCCTTGGGGCGTCGGGGCTGGAACGGCACGGACAGGCCGGCGACGGCGGTGAACATGTCGGGCCGGATCAGGGCGCAGTGCCAGGCGACGGGCGCGCCCCAGTCGTGGCCCACGACGACGCAGGTCTCACGTCCCAGCGCCCGGACCAGATCGACCATGTCGTCGACGAGGTGCAGGATGGTGTGCGCCTCGGTCTCCTCCGGGCCGCCCGTGCCGCCATAGCCGCGCATGTCGGGTGCGACGGCGCGGAAGCCGGCCTGGGCCAGCGCCGCGACCTGGGCGCGCCAGCTGACGCCCAGCTCCGGGAAGCCGTGGATCAGCAGGACCAGGGGGCCGTCGTCGGGCCCGGCCTCGAGCACCCGCTGGGTCAGGCCGTCGGTCGGGACGTCTCTCTGGATCATCGGCGGCTCCGGCCCCATGTGCGGGGCATGAAGCTGTACACCATCGGATATGAGGGCCAGCCGCAAGCCGAGGTGATCGGGCGGCTGACGGCGGCGGGGGTTCAGGTGCTGGCCGACGTGCGGGCGGTGGCGGCGTCGCGGCGCGCGGGGTTCTCCAAGACCGTGCTGGCCGGGTCGGCGGCCGAGGCCGGCATAGACTACGTGCACCTGCGCGGCGTGGGCACGCCGAAGGCGGGGCGGGAGGCGGCTCGGGCCGGGCGGCGCGACGAACTGCACGCCATCTACGGCGCCCACATGCAGGAGCCCGCCTTCCGGCTGGATTTCGAACGGCTGCGCGAGACGGCGAAGGATCGGCCGACGGCGATCCTGTGCTTCTGCGGCGACCACCGGAAATGCCACCGGGGCATCCTGTCCGACCGGCTGGCGCGCGAGGACGGGTTCGAGGTGGTGAACCTGTAATCTCCGGTCTAAGGCGGGACATGGACGTCTCTCCCGCCGACCGCCGCATCGCCCTGATCGTGCTCCTGGGCGCGGCCGTGGTGCTGGGGCTGGCGCCCATTCTGGTGCGGCTGGGCGAGGTGGGCCCGGCGGCGGCGGGGATGTGGAGGTTCGCCTTTTCGATCCCGCTGCTCCTGATCCTGACGGCGCGGCCGGGAGGCGACGGCGTCGGGCGGCCGTCGAAGTGGATGGCACTGGCGGGGCTGTTCTTCGTGCTGGACCTGGGGTTCTGGCACTACGGCATCGTCATGACGTCGGTGGCGAACGCCACGACCCTGTGCAACCTGACGCCCGTGGTGGTGACAGCCTTCGCCTGGATCGTCTGGGGGCAAAGGCCCAGCCGGATGTTCCTGGTCGCGCTGGGGCTGGCGATGGCGGGCGCGCTGGCCATGGCGGCGGGGGCCGACGGGGGGCAGGGGACCAACCCTCTGCTCGGCGACGTCTTCAGCCTGTCGGTGGCGCTCTGGTACGCGGGGTACTTCCTGGCGGTGCAGGCGGCGCGGCGGACCGCCGGCGCACTGAGGGTCACGCTGTGGTCAACCGGGATCGGCCTGCCCCTGCTGCTGATCGCCGCCCTGGCGCTGCGCGAGGACCTGACGCCGGAGACGGCCGGGGGCTGGGCGGCGCTGGCGGGCCTCGGCGTCATGCACGTGGTCGGTCAGGGCGGGGTGGCGTGGGCGCTGGGCCGGCTGCCGGCGTCGGTCACGGCGGTGACCATTCTGGTGCAGCCGGTGGTGGCGGCGATCCTGGGCTGGATCCTTTTTGCCGAGGCGCTGACGCCGGTGCAGGCGCTGGGCGGCGCCCTGGTGCTGGGCGCGGTCGTGCTGGCGCAACGATCCGCCGCCCAAAAGAAAGCGGGCGCGGAACCCGAAAGTCCCGCGCCCGCCGGTTCGTAGATCAGCTTCGGATCAGAGGACCTTGAGGTCCACCGCCGAGGTCTTGCCGCGCTGGGATTCCAGCTCGTATTCGACCTTGGCGTTCTCATCCAGGCCCATCAGGCCGGCCTTCTGAACCGCGGTGATGTGAACGAACACATCGCTGCCGCCGCCATCGGGCTGGATGAAGCCGTAACCCTTCGTCGGGTTGAACCATTTGACCGTGCCGGTCGCCATCGTGCGTCTCCGTAAACGCGCTTTCCAGGCAGACGCCCCGGCGGGGCGCCCGTCAGCCCATCTGGACAGGCTCGTTCACGAGGAGGAGCTGCACGCGGCTTTGGACACCGCGAAAATCCGGACTGCGCCGACGTTGTCTCCCGCGTTTTCCGCGCGGTCAACCGGATTCCGATTCGCCTGCCCCGCGAGTATGGTTCACGAACAAAGACCTCGCTCGGCCCCGTCCAAGTGCAGATGGTCGCGGTGAGCCTCGTTGTACTCAGGACTGAGGACGGTCGAGAACACGCGGCAGGCGCCCTGGCGGATGCGCTTCAGGAAGTCCCCGCCCTCGGCTCCGGCCGGTCCGTCGCCGTTCCAGTCGGCCAGAACCGAGACCTTGCGGCCGTCCTGCAGCGTCACCCCGGCGACGTCCAGCGCATTGGCGCGGGCGTGCTCGCTGGGCCGGGCGTTCACATCCTCCTGCCCGTAGATGCGGCGGCAGGCGTAGGCGCCCATGTTGTCGACGCGGGCGACCGACTGGCCGAACACCTCGCGTGCGGCCGGTTGCAACACCTGGCGATCCCAGATCACGTAGCGGACGGCCATGGGGCACTGCATGACAAGGCCGCCGGGGGCCAGCGGGGTGATGGCGCCGCCGGTCAGGCGCACGGCCCCTTGGACGACGCAGAAGCCGCCGTCGTCGCGATCCTCGGCGCGCTCGACCTGCACCCCCGCCTCACGCAGCAATTGGATGCAGGCGTCGGTGACGGCCTTGGATTCCTCCGGGGCGGCGGCGCGGCGGACCTCGAAGTCCGCGACCTGGGCGGCGGTGGCCGTGCCGATCGGGCGGCTGAGGTCCAGCGGCTTCCACGGCAGATCCTGCGGCGGCGCGAACAGGTTGGCCAGGGCGAAGGCGGCGGCCAGGCCCAGCGCGGCCTCCCACAGCAGGTTCCAGAAATCGGCCAGGTCGCGCTTCATGGCGGGGTCAGGCCGCAGCCGTCCGGATCAGGCGGCCGATCAGGTCGCCCACGGCGTCGGCGCCGCGCCCGGCGTCGTTGGACGCGGCCACGAAGCCGATCCCGCGCTCGGGCGCCAAGGCGGCGCTGAGGTACCAGAAGGTGTTGGACCCGTCGTGCGTCAGCAGCGGGCCCGGGCCTCTGTCCCGCCCCGCCCAGCCCGAGCGGATGACGCCCCAACCGGCGGCATAGGCCGGGGCCGGCCCTTCGAACGGCGTCGTCAGGCGCCCCAGAGACGCGCCCGTCAGCCAGCCCTTGCCGCCGTCCAGAAACACCGAGAGGAACCGGCCGTAATCCGCCAGCGTCATGTGAACCGTGCCCGCCGGCCCCAGCGCGGCGGGATTGTCGGCCGCCGCTCCGGGCGGGATCGCCGTGGCGACGCCCGCCGCCGAGCGGTGACCCCAGGGCGCCGGATCGGCCGGCGCGCCGAAGCCGCCGCTTGTGATGCCCAGCGGGCCGAACAGGTCGCGCGCCATCAGATCTTCCCACGAGACGCCGTGCAGCCGCTCCAGCGCGGCGCCCAGGACGATGTAGTTCAGGTTGCCGTAGGCGAAGGTTCCCGCACGGCCCGTCGGCGCGGCCGACAGGGCCTGGGCCGCCAGATCGGCCCGTTGCAGGGTCAGCGGACGGGGATCGACGCGGGCGGTTCCGAGCCAGGCAGGAGACAGCAGCCCGGGATCGGTCAGGCCGACGCGATGGCGCATCAACTCGTCGATCGTCAGGCCCGCGAACCGTTCGTGCATCGCCACGTCGGGGAAGGCCTCGGTCAGCGGCAGGTCCCATCGCGCCAGGCCCGCCTGGACCGTGCGGGCCCAGAGCGCTGCCGTCATCGCCTTGGTGTTCGACCCCAGATGCCAGCGATCGTCGCGCGTCGCCTTGTCCGCCGCCCCCTGTCGCCGGACGCCGTGCACGCCGATCCAGGTCGCGCCCGAGCGGCCCACGACCATGCCGGCCAGGGCGGGCGCCCCGCCGCGCGAGGCCGCGAGGTCCAGCGCCGCGTCATAGGCGCGGGGGTCGGCGAAGGCGGGGCCTGCCATGGCGGAGGACGCCGCCAGGGCGCCGGCGCCCAGCATCAGGCCGCGACGGTGGGGAGCAGGGATCAGGCGCGTCATGCCCCCATCTAGCCCGGTCCCGGCGTCGCGCGCATGACATTTCGCGCGGGACGGCGCACGGTGGGTGCATGGGCAAGAAGGACGACTACGACCGCGAGCTGGAACGCCTGCAGGAGCGGGTGGTGGACCTGCAGCACCGGCTGATCGAGGAGGGGCGGCGCGCCCTGATCCTGTTCGAGGGCCGCGACGCGGCGGGCAAGGACGGGGCCATCAAGCGCCTGGCCGAATACATGGCGCCGCGCCAGACGCGGGTCGTGGCCCTGCCCAAACCGACGGAGCGGGAGACCACCCAGTGGTATTTCCAGCGCTACGTCCCGCACCTGCCGGCGGGGGGCGAGACGGTGATCTTCAACCGGTCCTGGTACAACCGCGCGGGCGTCGAGCCGGTGATGGGGTTCTGCACCCCGGCCCAGACGGACGCCTTTCTGAAGCACGCGCCGCGGTTCGAGCGGGCGCTGGTCGAGGACGGGGTCTGCCTGATCAAGCTGTGGCTGGACATCTCTCAAGGCGAGCAGGCCGGCCGGCTGGCGGAGCGGGTGGAGAACCCGCTGAAGCGGTTCAAGGTCTCGCCGCTGGACGCCGAGGCGCAGAAGCGGTGGGACGCCTATTCCGCCGCGCGCGACCGGATGCTGGCCGAAACCCACACCGACGCCGCGCCGTGGACCTGCGTCGTCACCGACGACAAGAAGACGGCCCGGCTGAACGTGATCCGGCTGGTGCTGAGGGCGCTGGGCGATCGCGAGGCGAAACCGGACCCGAAGGTCTGCGTGGCGGGGAACAAGGCGAAGGGCCGGCTGAACGCCTAGAACGTCACCACCGTCCGGACCGTCCGGCCGTCGGCCAGATCGTCGAAGGCGGCGTTGATCTGATCCAGTCCGATCGTCTTCGTCAGCAGGCGGTCGACCGGCAGGCGGCCCGCGCGGAACAGGTCGACGTAATGTGGCACGTCGCGCTCCGGATCGGCGTCGCCGATGTAGGAACCCTTCAGCGTCCGCGCCTCGGCCACCAGTTGCACGATGTTGACGGGCAGGACCGCATCGGGCGGCGGCAGGCCTGCGGTGACGGTGGTCCCCCCGCGCCGCGTCATGCGCCAGGCAGCGTCCAGCGCGCGGGCCGATCCGGCCATCTCCAGCACCACGTCGGCTCCGCCGCCGGTCAGGGCGTGGACCCGCTCCACCGCCTCCGGATCGGCGGCGTTCACCGTCTCCACCGCGCCGAACGACCGCGCCAGCGCGAGCTTCTTGTCGGACAGGTCGACGGCCACGACGGGCGTCGCTCCCGCCGCCAGCGCGCCCATGACCGAGGCCAGGCCGACCCCGCCGAGGCCCACCACGGCCACCGACTGGCCCGCTCGCACGGCTGCGGTGTTCATCACCGCGCCGACGCCGGTCAGGACCGCACAGCCGAACAGGGCGGCGTGCTCGAACGGCAGGTCGTCCGGCACGCGCACCAGCGAGCGGCGCGAGACGACGGCCTTCTCCGCGAAGGCCGAGCAGCCGAGGTGGTGATGCAGGTCGCCGCCCTCGTCGTGCAGGCGCCGTCCGCCGGCCAGCAGCTCGCCCTTCCCGTTGGCGGCGGCGCCGGGTTCGCACAGCGCGGGCCGCCCGGCGTCGCAGGGCGCGCAGTGCCGGCAGGACGGCATGAAGACCATGACGACGCGGTCGCCCGGCTTCAGGTCCGCGACGCCCGCCCCCACGGCCTCCACCACGCCCGCCGCCTCGTGCCCCAGCGCCATGGGCAGGGGGCGCGGCCGGTTTCCGTCGATGACGCTGAGGTCGGAGTGGCACAGGCCGGCGGCCCTGATCGCCACCAGCACCTCGTCCGGGCCGGCCGGGTCCAGCCGCACCGTCTCGATCGAGAGCGGACCGCTGTCGGCATAGGGTCTGGCGGCGCCGGCGGCGCGCAGCACGGCGGCGCGGATGTTCATGTCGGCATGCGGCCCGCTTGACGCCGCGTCCGTCAAGCCCAAGGCTGCCTATCAGCGCGCGAAGACGCGCAAACGGAAACGCACCCGCCCTCAAGCAGCGAGACGCCGCGCGTCGAGCGGTAGGGCAAAAGGGAGACTCATGAGCGGCACGATCGAACGGACGAAACGCAGCGACTATCGCCGCTTCCAGGCCATCTCCACGCGGTGGATGGACAACGACGTCTACGGCCACGTGAACAACGTGGTCTATTATTCGTGGTTCGACACGGCGGTGAACCGGCTGCTGGTGGTCAATGGCCTGCTGGACATCCAGCACGGCAAGACCATCGGTCTGGTGGCCGAGACGGGCTGCCGCTACTTCGCGCCGACGGCCTTTCCGGACGAGATCCAGGCGGGCGTGCGGGTGGCGCATGTGGGCACCAGCTCGGTGCGCTACGAGATCGGCCTGTTCCGCAACAACGAGGACGAAGCGGCGGCGGTGGGCCACTTCGTGCACGTCTACGTCGACCGCGAGACCAAGCGGCCCGTGCCGGTCGACGAAAAGATGCGCGGCTTCCTCGAGAGCCTGAAGGTCTAGTCGAGGTCCAGCCGGCCCATGACGACCAGGGCGCCGACGGCCACCAGGGCGCCGAGGGCGAAGGCGCCGACCAGCGAACCGGTGGCGGCGGCCGTCGAGACGGTGACGGGGCGCGCCTCGTACCATTCGACGATGTCGGCCTGACCCTCGTCGTCCTCGATCCAGGTCTCGTCGTGGGCGGTCATGGCGCTCTCCTGCAGGGTGCGCGGCTGAAATGCCCGGCGCACCGTCGCGGTTCCGGCGCCGTGACAGCCGCCGCGCCCTCGGCTAGATGCCGTCGCCACGCCCGACACGCGCGTGCGCCAGAACTCCACCCGCCCTCAAGCAGCGAGCCGCCGCGCGGCGAGCGTTAGGGCCAGAAAAGACCCTTCCATGGCCGGCCATTCGAAATTCAAGAACATCATGCACCGCAAGGGGCGCGCCGACGCGGTGCGGTCCAAGCTGTTCAGCCGCCTGTCGCGCGAGATCACCGTGGCGGCCAAGTCGGGCATGCCCGACCCGGCCATGAACCCGCGCCTGCGCCTGGCGGTGAACAACGCCAAGGCCGAGTCCATGCCCAAGGACAACATCGAACGGGCGATCAAGAAGGCCTCGGGCGGCGAAATCGACGCCATGGAGGAGATCCGCTACGAGGGCCGCGGCCCCGGCGGGGTGCAGTTCGTGGTCGAGGTGCTGACCGACAACCGAAACCGCGCGGCGTCGAACGTCCGCGCCGCCTTCGCCAAGCATGGCGGGGCGCTGGGCGAGACCGGCAGCGTCACCTTCATGTGGGACCGGGTCGGCAAGATCCACTATCCGGCCGAGGCGGGCGCCGAGGACGCGGTCATGGAGGCCGCCATCGAGGCGGGCGCCCAGGACGTCGAGAGCGATCTGGTCAAGCCGGACGTCTACGAGGACGCGCCGGGGCACGTGATCTGGACCGCCTTCGAGGACCTGAACGACGTGGCCGAGGCCATGTCGAAGGTGCTGGGCGACCCCAAGTCGACCTCCATCGTCTGGAAGCCGCAATCGACCGTGCCGCTGTCGGGCGAGGCCGTGGGCACTCTGGTCAAGCTGATGGACGCGCTGGACGCCGAAGACGACGTGCAGCAGGTCCACTCCAACGAGGACGTCTCGGACGAGGACTGGGAAAAATACGGCGGCTGACGCCGGTCATTGTCCGTTAGTCATCCTTCGGGCATGACTGGAACGGATGGCGAACGAAGCGACTCGCATTCTGGGACTTGACCCCGGCCTGCGCCGTACCGGCTGGGGGGTGGTGGAGGCGCACGGCTCGCGCCTGCGCTGGATCGCGCACGGCGTGGTGAAGGCGCCGGAGGCGGGCGCGCTGTCGACGCGGCTTCTGGCCCTGATGGAGGCGGTGGCCGGAGTCTGCGCCGCCCACGGATGCGCCGAGGCGGCGATCGAGGAAATCTTCGTCAACATGAACCCCAGCTCGACGCTGAAGCTGAGCCACGCGCGCGCCGCCGTCATGCTGGCCCCCGCCCGCGCCGGCCTGTCTGTGGCGGAGTATGCGCCGAACCTGATCAAGAAGGCCGTGGTCGGCGCCGGCCATGCCGACAAGAGCCAGATCGCCTTCATGGTGAAGCGGCTGCTGCCCGCCGCCGGCGACGTGACGGCCGACGCCGCCGACGCGCTGGCGGTGGCGATCACCCACGCGCAGCTGCGGCGGGCCCCGGGGCTGGCGGCATGATCGGGCGGCTGCGGGGCATACTGGCGGAGGTCGAGGCGGACCACTGCGTCGTCGACTGCGGCGGCGTAGGCTACGTCGTCGCCTGCGGATCGCGCACGCTGCAGCGCCTGCCCGCGCCGGGCGACGAGGCGACCCTGCACGTCGAGACCAGCTGGTCGGCGGAGAACGGGCCCCGCCTGTACGGCTTCCTCGACCGGGCCGAGCGGCGGGCGTTCACGACCCTGACCGGCATCCAGGGCGTGGGGCCCAAGGCGGCGCTCAGCGTGCTCGACGTCCTGCCGCCGGGCGACCTGGCGGCAGCCGTGGCGCGCGAGGACAAGGCGGCGGTGGCGCGGGCCAACGGCGTGGGACCGAAGCTGGCCCTGCGCATCGTCACCGAGCTGAAGGGCAAGCCGCTGGGCGACGCCAGCTTCACGCCGTCCGCGCCCGGCGTGCATGTGGAGGCCGCCGCGCCGCAGCCCAGCCTGGCCGGAGAAGCCGTCTCCGCCCTGCTGGGCCTCGGCGTCGCCGAGGTCAACGCCCGCCGCGCCGTCGATCAGGCCCTGATCCGGCTGGGTGAGGAGGCGGACCTGTCCGCCGTCATCCGCGCGGCCCTGCAGGAGCTGGGCCGGTGAGCGACGACCGCATCATCTCCGCCGCCCCCGGCCCCGGCGAGGCCTACGACCGGGCCCTGCGGCCGCAGACGCTGTCGGAGTTCGTCGGGCAGGAGCAGGCCAAGGGCAATCTGAAGGTCTTCATCGACGCCGCGCGCGGCCGGGCCGAGGCGCTGGATCACGTCCTGCTGTTCGGCCCGCCCGGCTTGGGCAAGACCACGCTGGCGCAGATCGTGGCGCGCGAGCTGGGCGTGGGCTTCCGCGCCACCAGCGGACCCATCCTGGCCAAGGCGGGCGATCTGGCGGCGATCCTGACCAATCTGGAGCCGCGCGACGTCCTGTTCATCGACGAGATTCACCGCCTGAACCCGGCGGTGGAGGAGATCCTGTATCCGGCCATGGAAGACCATGTGCTGGACCTGATCATCGGCGAGGGCCCCTCGGCGCGGTCGGTGCGCATCGACCTGGCGCCCTTCACCCTGGTGGGGGCGACGACGCGGGCGGGACTGCTGGCCACGCCGCTGCGCGACCGGTTCGGCATTCCGCTGAGGCTGGAGTTCTACACGCCCGAGGAACTGACGCGCGTGGTCATGGGCACGGCGCGCAAGATGGGGGCGACCGTCACCGAGGACGGCGCGCTGGAGATCGCCGCCCGCTCGCGCGGGACGCCGCGCGTGGCCGGTCGCCTGCTGCGCCGCGTGCGCGACTTCGCCGACGCCGAGGGCTCGAAATCTGTCGGCAGGCTGGAGGCGGCGCGGGCGCTGGCCCGGCTGGAGGTCGACGAGGCCGGGCTGGACTCGCTGGACCGGCGCTTCCTGAAGGCGCTGATCGAGAACTACGGCGGCGGGCCGGTCGGCATGGACACGCTGGCGGCGGCGATCGCCGAGGCGCGCGACGCGGTCGAGGACGTGATCGAGCCCTACTTGCTTCAGCAGGGCTTCATCCAGCGCACCCCGCGTGGCCGCATGGCCTGCGCCCGCGCCTATGCCCACCTCGGCCTGACCGAGCCGCCGAAGCGCCCGGAAACCGGCGGCCTGTTCGACTGATTTCGACGGGAGCGGCTGGAGCGGGCAGCGGGAATCGAACCCGCACGAGCAGCTTGGGAAGCTGCCAGGCTACCACTACATCATGCCCGCGGCGCCGGGGGCGTCGTAGCGCGGCGCAGGGCGCGGGATCAAGCCGGCCCCCCTTAAAGGAGCGCGGACGTCCACGTCCGCGACGGGGCTTTTCGACGGAGTCGCGGACCCGGAGGTCCGCGCTCCAAGGCGAGCGACTCGTCTTCGCGTGATGTTTCGCTAGAACGGGCGGACACTCATCGCCAAGGTCCGTCCCATGCGTTTCCGCCTCGCCCTGACCGCCGCCGTCGCCCTGTCGGCGCTCGCGCCCGCCGCCCTGGCCCAGGACATGATCATCCGGGGCGGGACCATCCACACGGGCGTGGACCGTGCGCCGACCGCGCGGGTGGTGGTCGTCGACGACGGGATCATCGTCCACGTCGGCGACGAGCGGCCCGATCTGGCGCTGGACGACGGCACGGTCGAGATCGACCTCAAGGGCGCGACCCTGTTCCCCGGCTTCACCGACGGCCACGCGCACCTCAACGGCATCGGCCAGCGCGAGCTGACGCTGAACCTGGAAGGCTCCGCCTCCGTCGCCGACGCCATGTCGCGTCTGTCGGCCTGGGCCGAGGCCAATCCGGAGGGGCCGATCATCGGTCGCGGCTGGATCGAGACCCACTGGCCCGAGGGCCGCTTTCTGACGCGTCAGGATCTGGACGCCGCCGCGCCGGGCCGGATCGTGCTGCTGGGCCGGGCCGACGGCCATGCGGTGGTCGCCTCGACCGCCGCGCTGGAAGCGGCCGGCATCGACGGCTCCACCGCCGCGCCCGACGGCGGCGAGATACTGAAGGACGCATCGGGCGCGCCCACCGGCCTGCTGGTCGACGCGGCCGAGACCCTGGTCGCCGGCCTGATCCCGCGCGAGGACGAGGCCTCGATCCGCCGCGCCTATGAGGCGGGTTTCCGGGTCTATGCCCGCTATGGCTGGACCGGCGTGCACTACATGAGCGTGCCGTGGGCCGACGTGCCCTTGCTGGAGCGGATGGCCGAGGAGGGCCAGGCGCCGCTGCGGGTCTACAACAGCGTGACGCCCGACGGGGCCGAGGCCCTGTTCGCGTCCGGCCCGCGCTCCGTCGCCGACGGGCGGATCATCACCCGGGCGGTGAAATTCTATGCCGACGGGGCGCTGGGCTCGCGCGGGGCGGCCCTGTTCGAACCCTATGCCGACCGGCCCGACACCACCGGCCTGATGCAGATGACCGGCGACCAGATCGTTCCGGTCTATGAGCGCGCCCTGCGCAGCGGCATCCAGGCGGCGACCCACGCCATCGGCGACCGCGGCAACGCCGAGGTGGCGGGCTGGTACGCCCAGGCGATGGAGAGAGTGCCGGCGTCCGAGCGGCCGCAGGGCGACGACGTGCGCTGGCGCATCGAGCACGCTCAGATCCTGAGGCCGTCCGACTATGGGTACTTCGGCTACCTGCCGATCATCGCTTCGATGCAGCCCAGCCACGCCATCGGAGATCTGCATTTCGCGCCCGCGCGGCTGGGTGACGCCCGGCTGGACGGGGCTTATGCGTGGAAAAGCCTCTCGGACATGGGCGTGATCGTGGTCGGCGGCTCGGACGCGCCGGTCGAGCGCGGCGACCCGGCCATCGAGTTCTACGCCGCCGTCGGCCGCCGCGACCTACAGGGCTTCCAGGGGCCCGACTGGCGTCCGAACGAGGCGGTGGACCGCGCCACGGCGCTGAAGATGTTCACCATCTGGCCGGCGGTGGCCAGCTTCCGCGAAGACGAGCTGGGCACCATCGAGGTCGGCAAGCGCGCGGACTTCACCGTCTTCGATCTGGACCTGATGACCGTGCCGATCGCCGACATCCCGAAGGCGAAGGCGCTGTACACCATCGTGGACGGCGTCGTGGTCTGGCGCGCCGAGGACTGACGACGGTCAGCCCCGGTCCGGCGCCAGAAACTCCAGCAGGGTCTCCGACAGGGCGTCCGGCGTCTCTTCCGCCAGCCAGTGGCCGGCGCCGTCGATGACCACGCCGCGCACGTCGTCGGCCAGCGCCCGCAGCGCCATTTCCGGCCAGGCGCCGGCCGCCCCCGCCCCACCGACGCCGAGACAGGGCATGCGCAGCCGCGTCTCCGCCGCCCGCGCCCTGAACCAGTCCATGTCTTCGAACACCGCGGCGAACTGCATGAAGCCGCCGCGCAGGGCGCCCGGCCGCTGCAGGGCCCGGACATAGACCTCGAAGTCCGCCATGGGCACGGCCTCGGGATCGATCGACCAGTGCTGGAAGTACCAGGACAGCAGCTCGCGCTCCTTGCCGGCGATGAAGGTCACGGCGACGTCCGGATGGGTGAAGAAGGCCAGCTGCCAGTTGACGTTGTCGGGCGCGGCGGTCAGCCCCGCCTCATAACCGAAACCCGGCGGGGCATATTCCAGCACGGCCAGCCGCGAGACGCGCGCCGGCTCGGTGAGGGCCAGGGCCAGCGCCGTCCCGCCGCCGTGGTCGTAGCCGACGACCGCCGCCCGCTCGACCTCCAGCGCGTCCAGCACGGCCGCCGCGTCGCGCGCCAGCTCGGCCTTGGCATAGCCCGCGGCCGGAATGTCCGAGCCGCCCATGCCCCTCTGGTCGATCGCCACGGCGCGGAATCCGGCTCCCGCCAGATCCGCCATCGTCCGCCGCCACATCCACCCGTGCTGCGGAAAGCCGTGGATCAGCAGAACCGCCGGCCCCTCGCCCTGAGAAACGGCATGCAGGCCGACGCCGTCGCGGACGACGCGGTGGTGTCGCAGGCGTCCGTCGGTCATGCCTGCCTCCCGAGGTTGGCCATGACGTACTCGACCCCCCACTGCACGCCCATGCCGTGCTCCAGGATGACGGGGTAAAGCCGCTGATACTCGGAAGACTGATTGTCCGGGGCCCACTCGGCCACCACGGCGAACCAGGTGGTCGGCGTGGCGCCGGCCTGGATCAACCTCTGACATGCCCGTTCGTGAGCTTCCGGACTCAGGCCGCCGGACGCGTCCGCCACGAAGTGGACCTCATAGCCGTCCCGCATGGCCGACAGCGCGGTCTGGGTCAGGCACACCTCCGTCCACAGACCGGCCATGACCAGCTTGCGCCGGCCCGTCGCCTTGACCGCGTCGACGAAGCGCGGGTCCGACCAGGCGTTGGTGTTGGTCCGGTCGATGGGCGTCTGATCGGGAAACACGCGCGACAGCCCACCGAACAGCGGGTCCTGCAGAGGTCCGCCCTCGGCGTTGATCGTCGTCAGCAGGGTCGGCACGCCCAGGGCGGTCGCGGCCTTCGCCAGCCCCAGCACGTTGTTGGTCAGACTGTCCGGAGCGATGGACCGGATGGGAAAGGCGACCCACGGCTGGTGGTCGATCAGGCACAGCAGGCTGTCTTCGATCCTCAGGTCGTTGATCGTGTGCATCGGGTCCTCACAGGGTTTGGGTGAACGCCAGCACGGCCTCGGCGAAGGCGTCGGGCCGTTCCTCGGCGCACAGGTGGCCGCAGGTCTCCAGCGTCACGCCGGTGACCGTTTCGGCCACCAGGCGCATCTGCTCCTCGACGCCGGGGTGGCCGTACTGACCGTTGATGGCCAGCACGGGCACGCGCAGCTTTTCGGAGGTCGCGGCGCGGATCTGGTCGGCGGTGGTCAGGGCCTCGCGGTACCAGCCGAACGAGGCGTCCAGCCCGCCGGGCTTTCGAAGGCCGCGCACGTATTCCGCCTTGTCCTCGGCCGTGATCGACGACGGGTCGGCCACCATCGAGGTCAGGAACCAGTCCACCAGTTCCACCTCCTTGCCCTGCCACATCAGGGCGGGAACGCGCGGCTGGGCGTTGAAGGCGAACCACCAGTAGACGAAGGGGTTCTCGCGCGTGAAGGCGGTGAACCGGTCCAGGTTGTAGCCCGGCAGGGGTTCATCGACGTAGACCAGTCCGCGCACCGCGTCCGGCGATCCGGCCGCGAACAGAAGCGCCGGCAGGGCCCCCATGTCGTGGCCGACGACCACCGGACGGTCCAGCCCCAGCGCGGCCGACGCCTGCCGCAGGTCCTCCGCCAGGGTCAGCCCGTCATAGCCGGCGTACGGCTTGTCGCTGTCGCCATAGCCGCGCATGTCCAGCGCCACCACGCGGCGCCGCGCCGCCAGCAGCGGCATGACGCGACGCCAGTGATAAGACGTCCCCAGCCAGCCGTGGACCAGCAGGATCGGCGGACCCTCGCCGGCCTCGACGTAGTGCAGGGTGACCCCGTTGACGGGGACCTTTCCGGATCTGAACGCGGTCATGCCACCTCCCGGGTCTGCAGGGCGCCGCCGTCGCGCGTCTGGTCGGCGAAGGGGGTCAGGCGGCCGAACCGCCCGGCCTGAAACGCGTCGCGGAACCGCCGGGCCTGCGCCGCGTCCGACGCCACGAACGGACCGGCGTGGACCCGCGGCCCGCCCAGCGGACGCCCTGCGAACAGGGTCAGCCGCGCGCCCTGCGGCCCGGCGACGATCTCCGCCGCCTCGCCGGCGCGGGCCAGGATCGCGGCGTGGTCGGCCGAGGCGTCCCGATCCCCGACGCGCACCGAGCCTTCAAGCACCACGAGGAAGGCGTTCTCGTCGGCCGTCAGCTTCTGCACATGCCGCGCGCCGGGCGCCAGCGTCAGGTCGATCAGCCGCACCGGCGTGGGCGTCTTCAGCGGTGACGCCTTATCCCCGGCCACGCCGAGCACGACGCGCGCGACGACGCCGTCGCTCGCCGCCACCGGCACCTCGGCCGCCTTCAGATGCAGGGCGAAGGGCGCGATCTCGCGGTCGGCGGCGGCGTGATCCATCCAGATCTGATAGCCGCGCGCCGCCGCGCCCGACGACTCCGGCTGCTCCTCATGCAGCACGCCGGATCCCGCCACCGTCACGTGCAGGGCGCCCGGCGCGATCCGGTTCAGGTGGCCCAGGGTGTCCTGGTTGACGAAGCCGACCGGGCTTTCGGGCAGGATGTAGGTGGCGACGGAGAAGCCTGCGTGCGGATGCGGAGGAAACGTCGGCCCCGTCATGTCGTAGAGGGACACGACCAGGAAGGGGTCCATGCCGGCGCCCACCTCCTGGCCCACCAGGTCGCGGGTGGTCAGCCGGGGGCCGTGACGCTCCGGCGTGACGGCGACGATGCGGTCGATCGATCTGAAGGCCATGTCTCGCTCCCGTGCCGAGGGAACAGATGACCGACCCGTCAAGCTGGACCAGATGGCCGTCGTGGGATAGTTCGTCTCGAAAAGTGGGACGAACATGGACGTCGAGGCCCTCACCGACTTCTTGGCGGTCGCCGACGAGGGCGGCGTCTCGGCCGCATCGCGCCGGCTGGGGCGACCCAAGCAGACGGTCTCGCGTCGTGTGTTGGCGCTGGAGGCGCAGCTCGGCGTTCGCCTTCTGGATCGGGGCGCGCGAGCCGTGCGCCTCACGCCGGAGGGCCGGCTTCTTCATGAGCGGGCGGGCCGGATTCTGGGCGACCTCGACGAGCTGAGGCGCACCTTGTCCGAACGATCTGAAACCGTGGAGGGACCTCTCCGACTCTCTGCGCCGATCCTGATGGGCCAGACCATACTGGGACGAATCGCCGCGGAGATGCTGGCCCGTCATCCCGGCCTCAGGCTGGAGATCGTCATGGCCGACCGCCAGGTCGATCTGGTGGAGGAGGGCTTCGACGCCGCCATTCGCGTCGGGCACGACGTCAGCCCCGGCGTCATCGCCCGCAAACTGACCGAGGCGGATGTGATCCTTGTCGCCACACCGGATTTCGTCGCCGCTCACGGCCCGGTGCGCGCGCCCGCGGACTTGGCGACGACGCCCTGCGTGCTCCTCGGTGAGGCGGGCCCCCGCAAGGTCTGGACGCTGGCGCATGAAGCGCAGACGGCGACGGTGGAGGTGGGAGGCCGACTGACGGCGTCGTCGCTCAAACTCTGCCTCGACGCGGCCTTGGCCGGAGCCGGAGTGGCCAGCGTGCCCGCCTTCATCGCCCGGCCGCATCTGGACGCCGGCGACCTGGTCCGCATCCTGCCGGAATGGCGCAGCGGGCGGATGCCGATCCGCCTGGTCCACCCCAGCCGCCGCCTCGCCTCGCCCCGCCTGCGCGCCGTGACCGCCGCCCTGTACGAAGCCTTCGCCGGCGCCGGCTTCCAGGCCTGAGTCCCCTCAAGCGGCGAGCGACCGCGTCGCGAGCGGCAGGGCGCGAACCCGCCCTCAAGCAGCGAGCGCCGTGTCGCGAGCGGTAGGGCGCAGATAAAGAGATGGTGCCCCGGGTCGGGCTCGAACCGACACTCCTCTCGGAACCGGATTTTGAGTCCGGCGCGTCTACCAATTCCACCACCGGGGCGCAGGCGTGCCGATGCCATGCCGCCGGACCCGCGTCCAGTGGCCGCGCCCGATGAACGACGATCTCAGCCCCTTGCGTTTCATCATGATGTAACGCATCTGGCGATCCATGACCGACCTGCCCGACCTCGCCGTCGTCTATGAGCATCCCGAGTGGTTCGAGCCCTTGTTCCGGGCGTTGGAGCGGCATGGGGTCAGCTATGTGAAGGTTCCGCTGGCGGGCAGCACGTTCGACCCGGGCGACTCGCCCGCTCCGGCGACGGTGGTGTTCAGCCGGGTGGCCATGTCGAGCTTCCTGCGCGAACCGGAACATCCGATCTTCTACGCCCAGAGCCTGTTCGAGCATTGGCAAGGACTGGGGACGCGGGTGATCAATGCGTCCGCGCTGAACATCGACACCTCCAAGGCGCGACAGATGAGCCTGATCGCGCGACTGGGGCTGAAAGGGCCGGCCACGCGCGTGGCGCACCGGCAGGCGGACATCCCGACGGCGGCCGAGGGCCTGCGGTTCCCCGTCCTGGTCAAGGCCGACATCGGCGGGGCTGGCGCGGGCATCACCCGCTATGAGACACCCGAAAAGCTGGCCGAGGCGGCGGGCGAGAAATGGTGCCCGGTGGGGGTCAACGGCATCTCGCTGATCCAGGAGTACGCGCCGCGCCGCGGCGGCAAGGTGACCCGCGTCGAGACGCTGAACGGCAAGTATCTCTACGCCATCGACATCGAGAGCCCGGGCGACGCCTTCGACCTGTGTCCCGCCGACGCCTGTCTGGTGCGGCCCGGCGCGCCGACCCTCACCATGACGAAGGCCGAGCCGTCGGCCGAAATCATCGCGGCTGTGGAGCGGATCGCGGTCGAGGGTGGGATCGAGGTCGGCGGCGTCGAATATCTGATCGACGCGCGTAACGGGGACGTCCTGTTTTACGACATCAACGGTCTGTCGAACTTCGTGGCCAATCCGGTCCAGGTGCTGGGCTTCGACCCGCACGACGATCTGGTGGAGTGGCTGAAGACGATCATCGCGGACGAGATGGCCAAGCGCGGCGGAGACCTGGCGGCATGAGATACGGTTACTGGGCCCCGGTCTTCGGCGGCTGGTTGAGAAACGTCGACGACGAGCGCGAGGCGAGCTGGGAGAACCTGTCTCGCCTTGTGAAGCGGTCGGAGGCCCTGGGCTATGACCTGACCCTGATCGCCGAACTGAACCTGAACGACATCAAGGGCATAGAGGCGCCGGCGCTGGACGCCTGGTCCTCGGCGGCGGCGCTGGCGGCGATCACCGAGACGATCGAGTTGATGGTGGCGGTCAGGCCGAACTTTCACCAGCCGGCCCTGTTCGCCAAGCAGGCGGCCAACATCGACCGGATTTCGAACGGGCGGCTGGCCCTGAACGTCGTTTCGTCCTGGTGGGCCAAGGAGGCCGAGAGCTATGGCCTGCAGTTCGACCAGCACGACGACCGCTATGCCCGGACTGGCGAATGGCTGGAGGTGCTGAACCGTCTGTGGACGGAGAAGCGGGTCGATTTCAAGGGCCGCTACTACACGCTCAAGGACGCCATCGTGCAGCCCAAGCCGACCTCGAGCCCGGATCGGCCGCGTCCGGTGATCTACGCGGGGGGCGAGAGCGAGGCGGCGAAGACCCTGATCGCCCGGTTCTGCGACGCCTACGTCATGCACGGCGACGAGCCTGAGTTCATCGCCGAGAAGGTCGCCGACATGCGGGCGCGGCGCGAAAGCTTCGGCCTGCCGCCGATGCAGTACGGCATGGCCGGCTATGCCATCGTGCGGGACAGCCAGGCGGAGGCCGAACGCGAACTGGAGCGGATCACGACCATCCCGGGTTTGGCCGAAGGGACGCCGCCCGCCGGATTCGCCAACTTCGACCAGTGGCTGTCGGGCACCGAACTGGAGCGGGAGCTGAAGATCCGCGAATACAGCGTGTCGAACCGCGGCCTGCGCCCCGGCTTCGTCGGCACGCCCGAGACCGTCCGGGAACGGATCGAGGCGTTCGAGGCGGCGGGCCTGGACCTGCTTCTGCTCCAGATGTCGCCTCAGGAAGAGGAGATGGAGCGGTTCTCGGCGCAGGTGATGCAGCCGAACTGAACCCGGCTTCACCGATGGCGATCGGAATCATTAAGTCAAGGTAACTTGACTATGTGGAAAGCATATTTGACATTGGCCCGCATCGGCGGGCCAGGTCGCATGCGCGCATCTCCCGCCTGACCACAGGAGGGAGCTCGTCATGAGCCATACGAACGTCAAGCCCGCCAAACGCCCCTGGCACCGCTGGGTCGTGGGGCCGATCCTCGTCATCCAGGGGTTGCTGGAAGGCGCCAACGTCGCGGCCGCGCTGGTGCTCGGCGGGACCGCGGAGACGCCGATCCCGGAAGGGCTGCCGCCCGGCGCGCTGGACTATTACGCCGCTCTGGCGCCCTGGGAGCATGCGGTCGGCGTCGTCTACTGCCTGCTCGCCGTCGTCACGGGCGTCGCGGTCATGGCCTGGGCTTCGTGGGGCCGGGCCGCCATCGCCGCGCGTGCGGGCCTGCATCTGGGCTATTTCGGCTTCCATCTCGCCACCTCGACCTACCTGGCCGTGTTCGGCTGGACGGGGTTCGCCATCTCGACCGGCCTTCTGGTCGCGGCGCTGGCCTACGTCCTCCTGCTGGTCCCAAGGGCCGCGCGTCGCGGCTGAACGTCCCGCTCCGAATGTCTGACGGGCGCCCGCTCCAGGCGCCCGTCAATCCCCCTGGCGCGCCGCCTCGCGCTCGCGCCGCTCGGCCTCCCGGCTGCGACGCCGACGCTCGCGGTCTTCGGCGTTGCTGTAGCCGTCCATCACGAAGCTGACCTGGAAATACATGCGTCGGATGGGCAGCGGTCCCTCCCCCTCCGCCGGTCCGACCCGGGCGCGGCGCACTGAGCTCAGCACTTCGTCGCCGAACCCCCCGTCGCGGGGATGCTCCGTCTCGATCACGCAGTCGCGCAAAACTCCGTCGGGGGACGTCAGGCAGGTCACGTTGGCGAAGCCCTTGGCGTACTGCCGACGCGCCGAGGGCCACTCCGGCTGCGGACGCCGAACCCACAGAATGCCGCCGGGCAGCCCCTGCTCGTCCAGTCCCTCCAGTTCGGCGTCGCGCGGATCGACCAGCGGCCGGCCGCAGGCCGTCAGCGTGGCGTCGATGGCCGACGACGAAGCGGGCAGTTCCAGATCATATCGCAGCGTGCGCCCCTCTCCGGCCCCGTCGGGCACCCGAAGCTGGAGACGGCCGCCCTCGCGCATCTTGCGCGCCAGCGGCGCGGGCAGGGGGCTGACCGCCATGGTTTCATCCACGGCGACGTTCCACAGATGGGCGTGCGGGATCGGGTCGTCGCCGAAGGCCAGGCTGAGCGGCCTCTGGTCACGATTTCCGGCCTCCGGCAGGCCACCGATCACCGCGTCGAACCCGCCGTCCAGGCACCGGAACGTGATGCCCAGACCGACGTCGAACACCGTGTAGGCCATGACCATCTTCTGCCGGTCGTCCCGGATCAGATCCCAGTCGGCGACGGCTTCCTGGGCCGACGCCGGCTGGGCGATCAGCAGGGGCAGACAGACGAGGGCGCGGAAACGCGGCATGACGGGAACTCGGGACACTGACGACTTGGGGTGGAGTTCCTGATCGCCGAGTCACACGACAGGGGCGTGACGGGTCAACCGGCAGGATCGAGCGCGCCGCGCTTCACGCCGTCGCCACCGTCTGTTCGATGGCCCCGAAGATCGAGTGGTGCTTCTCGTCCAGCATTTCGATGCGCACTGTGTCGCCCGCCCGCAGGAAGGGCGTCTCCGCCTTGCCGTGCAGAAGGGTTTCGACCGTGCGCACCTCGGCGATGCAGGAATAGCCCAGGCCGCCCTCGGCCACCGGCTTGCCGGGTCCGCCGTCGGCGTCGCGGTTCGACACCGTGCCCGAGCCGATGATCGACCCCGCGCCCAGCGACCGGGTCTTGGCCAGATGGGCGATCAGCGTGCCGAAATCGAACGTCATGTCGACGCCGGCGTCCGCCTGGCCGAACGGCTTGCCGTTCAGCTCGACCGTCAGCGTGCCGTGCAGCTTGCCGTCCTTCCAGCGGTCGCCCAGGTCGTCGGGCGTCACGAAGACGGGCGACAGGGCGCTGGCCGGCTTGGACTGGACGAAGCCGAACCCCTTGGCCAGTTCGGCCGGGATCAGGTTGCGCAGCGACACGTCGTTCACCAGGCCGACCAGACGGATCGACGCCAGCGCGGCGTCGCGGTCGGCGCCCAGCGGCACGTCGCCGGTCACCACCGCCACCTCGGCCTCCAGATCGCAGCCCCAGGCCTCGTCTTTCAGCGGGATCGGATCGCGCGGGCCCAGAAAGCCGTCGGACCCGCCCTGGTACATCAGCGGATCGGTCCAGAAACTGGCCGGCATCTCGGCGCCACGGGCCTTGCGCACCAGTTCGACGTGATTGACGTAGGCCGAACCGTCCGCCCACTGATAGGCGCGGGGCAGGGGCGCCGCGGCCTCCCGCTCGTGGAACCGCCCGCGGGGGACCGAGCCGTGCTCCAGCATCTCCGCCAGATTGCGCAGTTCCGGCTCGCATCGGTCCCAGCCGTCCAGCGCGGCTTGAAGCGTGGGCGCGATCAGGAAGGCGTCGGTGTACCAGGCCAGATCCCGGGAGACGACCACGAGGCGGCCGTCGCGGCCGTGCTTGAGCGAAGCGAGTTTCATCCCTGAGTCTTAGAGCGGGATCCGCGCGGGTGGAACCGTCCTTCGCGCCGTCGAGGTCTACTTCTTTCGCTCCCAGATCGGGCGGCGTGGAGCCGCCGGCTCGTCGCCGTGGGTCTCTGCGTCACCGTCTCCGTCGCCATGCCCGTGCTTGTGCGCGTCGTCATGGCCGTGACCGTGGTCGTCCTCGTGCGCCGCATCCTTCGGCATCCGGCTGAGCTGGCGGCGCGCGCCGACCAATTCCTTCACCCGATCGTCCTTGCGCGACCACCAGTCGTGGAAGGCGCGCACGGCCTTGGCCAGTTCGTCGATCTGCTCCTTGCCCGTCAGGTCGCCTGAGGGCGGCGGCGGCGGCGCGGGCGGCGGCACGGCGTTGACCGTCACGTTGATCGTCTGGTTCTGCGTCGTCGAGGCGGCGGGCGACGCGGTCGCGGCGGCGGCCGCCGCCGGCTTGGCGGCCGGACGCTTGCCCTCCAGGGCGTTGGTGATCGCCGTCATCGGGCCCGACAGCCCCCCGCCCAGGCTCTTCACCTGGCCCAGCTGGTCCTCGACGAGATCCTTCAGCGCCCGCGCCTTCTCGACCAGGCGGTCGCTCTCGGCGGACAGGGCCTCCTTGGCGGACTTCAGCACGCGCTTGTGAATCGCCTTGGCGACGGCCTCCTCGTCGCCGTCCGAACCTCCGCCGCCCCGGCCCATCAGAAAGCCGATGACGCCGGCCAATGCGATCAGCCCGGCCAGCAGCGCCGCCATCAGAGGGTCCAGCCCCAGGAACAGCGGTCCGGCCACGTCTTCGTAGCCGCTGGGCGCGCCCCCGAAATCCGGCGTGAAGTCCGTCATGCCCGTCCCCTCCGGCTGGGGCGCATGTTGCCCGAGGCCGCTCGCCGATCAAGGCGATTCCCGTTCCGGGAGGCGGGAAGTCAGCCTTCCGGCGCCAGCACCGCCTTGGCTTCGGCGCCCACCTTCAGCGTCGGATCACGCACCTCGACCTCGATCTGTATGCCGCCCGCCGGCTCGTGCGCCCACAGATAGCGCCGCTCCACCTCGACCTCGCGGCCCGACGGCGCGAAACCGGGGAACACGTCGCCCCACGGGGTGATCCGCTTCATCTCGGCGAAAGACAGGTCCAGGGCCGCGTCCAGTTCCTCCATGGCCATCACGGACAGTTCGTCTTCGGGCGACGTCACACCTCCACCCCCTGCGGCGCCGTGAAGGCCGACGTCGGCGCGTCGCCGGTGTTGATCACCTCCGACGGCTCGAAGATCACCACCTCGGCCTCCTCGTCCGCCGCCGTGCGGTGTTCGACGCCGCGCCGCACCACAGTGAACTGGCCCGGCCCCAGATCGACGATCCGGTCGCGGTACTCGACGCGGAACCGGCCCTTCCAGACCAGGAACATCTCGTCGGCGTCGGCGTGGCTGTGCCAGGGAAAGACGCCCTGCACCTTCACCAGACGCACGTCCTGCCCGTTCAGCCGGGCGGCCACGCGCGGCCGCCAGTGATCGTCGAAGGCGGCGAATTTCTCGGCCAGGTCGACGGCGGTCATTGGCCGTCGTCCGCGTCCTGGCGGTCGTCCGCATAGATGGCGACCCAGGCCGGGGCGCCCGCCGACACGGCCCCGCGGTACATGCCGGACGTGTTCATGGCGAAATGAGGCTGCCCGGTCTGCGTCATGACGATGACGCCGCCCTCGCCGCCCAGGGCGCCCACCTCGGCGATCTCCGCCTGCGCCGCCATGTGCGCGGGCAACTGCAGATGGACCATGCAGATGGCGTCCGGTGGAGCGTCGCGTTCGCAGATCTCGGTACGGCGCGCCAACTCCGCGGCGCGGACCTCGGGATAGGCGTCGAACGCCGCCTTCCGCGCGCAGATGTCCCGCGCCGCCGTCGCGCGGATGAAATACTCGCCCGAGCCCGTCGCCGACACGGCGCAGCCCTCGGCGTTGGAGGCATAGGTGCCCGCCCCGATCACCGGCACGTCGCCGACCCGGCCCCAGCGCTTGCCGGACATGCCGCCGGTGGAGGTGCCGGCCGCCAGCCGCCCCTCCCGGTCCAGCGCCACCACGCCGACGGTGCCGAACTTGCGCTCATCAAGGGGCGGGGCGACCACTGCGGCGGAAGCCTCGGGCGGCGGCGGCGCGCCTTCCGGGCGCGGCGGCACGGGCCGGCCCTCACGCTCCAGCTGGCGCACCAGCCCCTGCCAGCGGCGCTCGGTGAAGAAATAGCCGGGGTCCACCTCCTCCAGCCCCTGATCGCGGGCGAAGGTCTCGGCCCCCGCGCCGATCAGGAAGACGTGCGGCGACTTTTCCATCACCGCCCGCGCCGCGCTGATCGGATGGCGCGTGCGGGTCAGGCCGGCGACAGCGCCCGCGTCCAGCGTGGTCCCGTCCATGATCGCCGCGTCGTGCTCGATCCGGCCGTCGGCGGTGAAGACCGCGCCGCGCCCCGCGTTGAACAGGGGATCGTCCTCCATCACCTGGATCACGGCTTCCACGGCGTCCAGCGAGCTGCCGCCGCCGGCCAGAACCTGAGAGCCGACCTCCAGCGCATGGGCCAACGACGCGCGATAGGCCGCGTCCTGCTCCGGCGTCAGCTGCCCCCGCTCGATCACCCCGGCTCCGCCGTGGATGGCGAGGGACCACTGGACGCGCTCCTGCGCGGCGGCGGGCAGGGCGAACAATGCGAGCGCGATGGCGGCGACGAACGACTTCATGAGGGCGTCCCCAAGGCCCGTCACCCCCGGTGGTGCAGGCGTTTCCATATCTGATAGCCCACGACGGGCGTCAGGCCCACCGCCGTCGCCAGGGCGACCAGCAGCCACAGGTTCGGCACGTGCGGCGCGGCCAACCCCGCCGTCACGCCCGCCAGGATCGGCCCCAGAAACGGCAGCCAGGCCGGCGGCTTAGGCATCCACCTTGATCACGCCGCGCCGGATCTGGTCCAGCTCGATGGAGTCGAACAGGGCCTGGAAATTGCCCTCGCCGAACGCCTGGTTGCCCTTGCGCTGGATGATCTCGAAGAAGATCGGGCCGAAGGTGTCCTGGGTGAAGATCTGCAGCAGCAGGCCGTCCTGGTCGGACCCGTCGATCAGGATGCGGTTCTTGCGCATCCGCGCCACGTCTTCGCCGTGGCCGGGCAGGCGCTTGTCGATCAGCTCGAAATAGGTCTCGATCGTGTCCTGGAACGGGATGCCGCGCCGCTTCATCTCCTCGACGGTCTCGAAGATGTCGTCGGTGGCCAGGGCGATGTGCTGGATGCCCTCGCCGTTGTAGCGGCGCAGGAATTCCTCGATCTGGCTGTTCTCGTCCTGGCTCTCGTTCAGCGGGATGCGGATGGCGCGGTCCGGCGCGATCATGGCCTGGCTGAACAGGCCCGTCGCCTTGCCCTTGATGTCGAAATACTTCTGCTCTTCGAAGCCGAAGACCTGGCCGTAGAAGCCCGACCAGTTGCGCATCTGGCCGCGGCGCACGTTGTGCGTCAGGTGATCCAGGGTATGCAGGCCGACGGCGTTCTTGCGCTCGGCCTCCTCCCAGCCCTCGACCTCGTCCCAGCCGTCGTACAGCGAGCCGCCCTCGCCGTACTGGTCGACGATGTACAGCAGCGAGCCGCCGATCCCCTGCAGCACATGGGGATAGCCTCCGCCCAGGGCGCCGCCGTCATGGCCCTCGGCCGGGCGGGCGCCCCGCGCGACGGCGCCCTCGAACGCGGCCTTGGCGTCGGCGACCCGGAAGGCCATGCCGTTGGCGGACGGGCCGTGGTCGTCGGCGAAGGCCTTGGCCTGACCCTTGGGCGTCATGTTGACCAGCAGGGTGATGTCCCCCTGCTTCAGCCGGACCACGCCGTTGGCCGGGTTCACATGCGTGCGGGTGAAGCCCATCAGCTCCAGCCGCGCCGCCATGGCCTCGGGCTCCGGGCCGGTGAACTCGACGAACTCGAAGCCGTCGACGCCCAGCGGGTTCTCCCGATCGATGGTCTCGGCGGTGGGGTGCACGGCATCGTCCATGGTCGCGTCTCCTGAAGGTTCGGCTCTGCGGGCCGGTTTCGCGGCGGAACCTAGTGTCAGGGACGCCCCAAGCCAAGCCGCGCCACGGCCATGTGATCGACGGCTGGCCTTGCGCCGCGGCATCGGCTAACCGCGGGCGCCGAAACGGAGCGCCCATGACCGACCCCGACCGCCACCAGGACGACGCCGGCCAGGGCTTCATCGCCCTGATCCGCAGCCTGTCGGAGAACGCCGGGCCCGACGGCATGACGCTGCGCGAAATCCGCGACCGGCTGGACGAGCGCGCCTTCGGTCTGATGATCCTGATCCTGGCCGTGCCCTGTCTGGTGCCGGCGCTTTACGGCGTGCCCCAGATCGTCGGCATCCCCATCCTGCTTCTGGCCGGCCAGATGCTGGTGGGAAGACATGAGCCCTGGCTGCCCGAGGCCATCCTGAAGCGGTCGGTGTCCAAGCCCTGGCTGGACCGCATGGCCGACTTCGCCACGAAGAGCATGGGCTGGACCGAGCGCCTGTCCCGCCCGCGCCTGCGCCTGTTCGCCGAAGGCTGGGCCGAGCGGGCGGCCGCCGCCTTCATGATCCTGGCCACCGTGACCATCGTCCTGCCGATGACCAACACCGTGCCGTCCGTGGCCCTGACCCTGCTGTCGGTCGGCCTGATCCAGCGCGACGGCCTGTTCGTGCTGGGCGGGGCGACGGTGGCGACGGGATGGGTCGTGGCCCTGCTGACCGTGGCCGCCGGCTTCTGGCTGGGCGCGGGCTGGGCCGTGGGCCTGGCGGCGCGCGTCGGCATCGGCGCCTGATCGCATCGACGCGGCCCGAAGGCGGCGCTAGAACCCTCAGATGATCGGCCTCTATCGCCTCCTGACCCGCTGGTGGACCGCCTTCGCGCTGGCGGCCTCGCTGGCCCTCTTGGGCGCCGCCCACGCCTTCGAGCGGTTCGGCGGCCTGGCCCCCTGCAACCTCTGTCTCAAGCAGCGGGAGGTCTACTGGGGCGCCGTCGCCATCGCCCTTCTCGCCACGCTGTGGGCGGTGATCAGCCGCGCCAGCCGCGGCACGCCGCGGGTGGCCTCCTTCCTGCTGTTCGCCGTCTTCACCACGGGCGCCGTCACCGCCGCCTATCACGCGGGCGGCGAGATGAAGTGGTGGGAGCTGCCGGCCACCTGCTCCGGCGGGGGCGGCGACATCGATCTGGAGGCGCTGGCGGCGCTGGCCATGGGCACGGGCGAGCCTTCGCGGCCGGTGCTGTGCGACGCCGTGACGTGGCGCTTCGCCGGGCTTTCGATGGCAGGGTGGAACACCTTCATTTCGGCGGCGCTGGCGATCTTCAGCCTGCTGGCCGCCAAACGCCCCAAGGACGCCCGTGCCCCCAGAGGCTGATCCCTCCATTCCGCTTCCCCGGCCCGGCCCGGGCGAGCCGCATCGTCGCCTGGCCGAGATCCTGCGCGTCGACCACGCCGGGGAATACGCCGCCGTCCACATCTATCGCGCCCAGCGCGCCGTGTTCGAGGCCCGCGCCGGCAAGGCCGCCGTCGCCGCCGACCTGACGGAGATGGAAGCGCACGAACAGGTCCACCTGTCGCGGTTCGAGGCCCTGCTGACCGAGAAGAACGTCGCGCCCACCGCGCTTCTGCCGCTGTGGCGGCTGGCCGCGGGCGCGCTGGGCGCCGGCACCGCCCTCTTGGGCGAGAAGGCCGCCCACGCCTGCACCGAGGCGGTCGAGAGCGTGATCGAGAAACACTACGGCGCCCAGATCGCCGAACTGTCGGAGCGCGACCCCGATCTGGCGGCCGAGCTGACGCAATTCCGCGACGACGAACTGGCCCACCACGACCACGCCGTCGCCCACGGCAGCCGCGACGCCCCGGCCCACCGTCTGCTGTCCGAAGTCATCAAGGCCGGCTGCCGCACCGCGATTCGGCTCAGCGAACGGGTGTGATCAAGTTCGTTTCCTTCTCCCCTTGCAGGTGGAGGCGAGGCGCATCGCGCCGACCCGTGGAGTAGTCTTCCTTCTCCCCTTGCGCGAGAAGGTGGCCTCGCGGAGCGAGGTCGGATGAGGGGTCGCACCGACGGCGCCGATCAGGAGGCGGATGACCTCTCAGGCCTGAGAGACCCCTCATCCGTCAGGCTTCGCCTGCCGCCTTCTCCCGCAAGGGGAGAAGGACGATGCGTCGGCTTGATGCGCGAAGTCGTGACGACTTCTCCCGTCTTTCCTTTCCCTTTCAATGCGGTGCGTTTTTTCAGCGTCGACTTTCCGACGTCGGTTGGGGGCTGCTGCAGCATCCGGGGGTTCCGTCGCGGGGGAGGGCGCAAGGCCTTGCGAGCTTGTCGCGGCGGGAGCGGTTCGAGCGGGGGGCTCGACGGGCGCATGCGCCCGCAGAGCCCGGTGCCGGCTCCATCGTTCGACCTCGGACCTCGCGGCCCTCAAGCAGCGAGCGCCCGCGGCGCGAGCGATAGGGCCAAAAAAGAGCATCATGGCGCGTCACGGGAAGGCGCGCGTCCGGGTCCGGGGTTCGCAAGTCTCCCGCCCGCCCGC